>FUWD013430181.1_pt9 | contig 128670 bp, 104 predicted proteins | sample 1063281 | NCBI WGS metagenome assembly FUWD01 (sample SAMEA79048168, study PRJEB19326) | metagenome | biome: marine | reverse complement strand
TGAGAGAGGGTAAAATTGATTTAGGAGATTTTGATGGAGATGGGTATGCTGATTTATTGTATTCTGGAACTTTTCAAGGAATTGGAGATGTCACGAAATTAAGCGAATATAATGCAACTACCAATGCATATGAAGAAAGTGCATTTGATGTAAGTGATATTATTAAAGCAGAAGTAGAGTTTGGTGACCTGGACGGTGATGGTGATTTAGATTTTGTAATTGCTGGTAAAAGTAATGTGACTAATGGTGGAAATATTTTTAGAACTTATATAAATGTTCGAAATCAATCTGCGACAGTTTTAGCAGGTAAGAGCGCCGCCAAAAGACCGAAGTATGTAGGGAAAAATGCGGTTAGGTATGCACGTAAAAACGAGACATTCACAGTAAACAGTCCGCCATCTACACCCGTAGTAGATGATATTTCCTTTTTAGATGAAGTTGATGGCTCTGCAGATGTTCCATTAGAATTTTCATGGGAACAAGCTACAGATGATCATACCCCCGGGATTGGATTAACATATGCTATTAAAATAGGGACTACCCCTGGAGGTGAAGAAATTATGTCTTCAAATTCAAATGATAATGGGATTAAAAAAAATGCTGAAAAAGGGAATGTAGAGCATAATTTAAAATGGAAATTAAGTTTGCCAGAGGGCACGTATTATTGGTCTGTTCAAGCTGTAGATGCTTCATATTCTGGTTCTCCATTTTCAGATCCTGTGCAATTTAAGGTAACAACTTCTGGCATCGATTCTGATAGTGACGGAGATGGTGTTGAAAATGCTTCAGACACCTGTCCGAATACACCAAGTGGAGATGCGGTTGATACAAATGGATGTAGCGTCAATGCGCTATTAGGAGATGGTAATGGGGATACATCAGTAAATGTTACAGACTTAGTAGTTGCTGTAAATTATATTTTAGGAAACAATCCAATACCTTTTGTTTTTAAAGCTGCTGATGTTAATAATGACAACCTAATAGATGTTCGAGACATTGTAGGCATCGTCGATATTATTTTATCAGAAACAGGAGGCAAAAGCAATGAAGCTAACAAATCAACAGCCTATTATTCAAATACACCAATTGGAGATGCTTTATTTTCTTGGGAAGGCAATGATTTGTATGTTTCAACAGATAAAGAAATAGCAGGAATGCAGTTGGTCTTTGACAAAGAATTTAGGTATCAAGTTTCTGAAAATTTAGCAAGCTTTAATACCCTAAACTTTGGGGAAGGCAGTGAGAATACACTTATGATATATAGTTTTAGTGAAACCTCAATAACACCTGGGAAAACAAAAGTATTAACAAAATTTGAGGACACTGCTGTAAATTTAAATGTTAAAAAATCTGCGGTAGGTGCATTAAAAGGATTAACACTGGCAGTTAAGTTTACACCAAGTGTTCCTAATCAATTAGAAGCATTTGTGCTAGGTCCCAACCCTTCAAGTGGTCAAATGAATTTATTTTACAATTTGCCAAAAGAAATGGACATGCTTCTTTTAAATGTATACAATGTAAATGGTAGTAAGGTTTGGTCTAGTGATAAAATTAAGACAATGGTAGGTGCACAAATAACACCGCTTGATCTTTCCTTTTTATCGAATGGTGTTTACTTTATTCGTATCGAGGAATACAGTAAAGGGGTATTACAACAAAATGAAGTGAAACGATTAATAATAAAAAAATAATTGTGAAGGTGAAGTTATTTTTATGGGCGCTGCCTTTTCTTTTTATTTCTGGTGAAGTTTTAGCACAAAATGAACTTAAAGTAGAACCCGAAAACGTAGGATATTCCACAGTATTTGAATTAGCTGTTTCATTGGACAATACAGATGAAATAGCAGCAATTCAATTTGACCTAACGTATGATGTTGGTACATTTAATTTATTAACAGATCACAGCTTAACAAGTAGAAAAGAAGACCACTCTATTACAACGAATCCGCTTTCAGAGGGTGTTTTAAGGGTGGTTATTTTCTCTATGAATAATTATGTTTTAAAAGAAGATTCAGGAGTTTTAGCGAATCTTGAGTTTGAATCGAAGACAGCTCCAGGAGATTTTACTTTTGTACTATCTAATGTTGTCTTATCATCTCCAAGTGGAACTACAATTGCCGCAACAAAGCAGGATGGGCAGATAACGGTATTAGGTCCTAAAATGAGGGTTATAAACACTCAAGTGGATTTTGGAACTGTTTTATTAAATTCAAATCAAATACGGAGTTTGTCTATAAAAAATGAAGGGAATGAAGCTTTAGTAATTTCGAGTGTAAATGAAGTTTTACCATTTAGTATTCAGGAAAGTTTTCCGATTAGTATTGCTCCCAACGAAACAATTACTGTAACCGTTTTATTAGATACCTCAACAAAACAAAACGAATCTAAAGAACTGAGTTTTGTGAATAATGATGTTGATTCAGTTCGAAATACCCAAAAAGTTACATTAGATGCAATTGTTTTTGCAACAAATACAATACGAATTGGAAATAATTCTGCGGCGAAAGATGCTGAGGTTGAGATCCCTGTTTCTTTTGAAAACATGGAGGAGTTTATTGCATTTCAGTTCGATTTATTAATTCCAGAAGGCTTAGAGTTTGTTTCAAACTCAATAGTTAATGAGAGTGCTAGATTCGAGGATCATAATATTGCAGTAAACCTTATTAATGGAAGTATATTAAGATTCATTGGATACTCTCCTTCAAACAAAAGTTTTCTTGGGAATTCTGGGGAGCTATTTAGATTTAAGTTAAAATCGACTGTAAATGCCGGTTACTTCCCTTTAGATATTTCAAATGCGGTAATAACAAATAGTACACAAGAAAATATTTTATCTGATTCATACAGCGGTTTTTTTCAAATTAAGACTCCTAATTTGTCAATAAATAATACAGATATTAATTTTGAAAATATACCTTCAACCGAACCTAGCCAAAAATCTTTTAGAGTAACCAATACGGGGGATGCGTCCTTGGTAATAGATGAAATTGTTTTTAATGCCTCTGAGATAGCTTTAGATGTTCAACTGCCCTTGACTATTGCTAGTAGAACCTACCAAGAGATTAATTTGACATATACTCCGTCGATTACAGGTGCATTTTCAGAAACTATTTCTTTTCAGAACAACGGTTTAAATGAAGAGAGTTTCCTGACAGTAAGAGGGTCCGTGTTTTCTCCAAATTATGTTATGGTAGAAAATAAACAAGCCTTTGTAAATGAAACAAATGTGTTACAAATACTGCTTAAAAATAATGATCCAGTAAGAGCGCTTCAATTTGATGTTGAGTTGCCTGCTGGTTTCGAATTGGAAACGAATAATATAACCATTGCATCAAGAGCAGATGGATATGAAGTTGGAGCATCTAACATTGAAGGTTCAATATATAGGGTAATTTTATACTCAACGACGGGTAAAATATTAACTAAAGGAAGCCTTTCGATACTAAACTTCCCTGTTTTTATAAGTAATGACGTTTCAGCGGGAGACTATACCTTTAATTTTAGTAATGTAATTATTACAAACATTGAAAATATAGATATTAGTAGTTTGGCTCTGGAAGATGGATCCATAAGTATTAGTACAAATTTAAGTATTGAGGATGAAACATTCAACAATTCACTTAAATTGTATCCAAATCCAGTTTTAAACATTTTAACAATTGAGTCTAAAAACGGGATAATTTCTAAAGTTGAAATTTACTCAATTTTAGGTCAAAAAATAAAAGAAATACATTCAGGTTTTAGAAGTATTAGAACTAATAATTTAACTACTGGGACCTATATCACTAGAATTTATTCGGAAAAAGGAATGGTTACAAGGAAAATTTATAAAAGGTAATTAGTAACTTATATTTTATCGTGAATTTTAACATGGTTCCCGTTATTCCAAACGGTTAAAACATCGGTCGCAACAGCAGCTCCACTTCCTGCGGCAATTGCAAACTGACTTCTACATCCTGCGATGGTTCCGCAACAATACATTCCTTTTTGTATAAAACAATCTGTATTTTTAAGTTGAATTCTATCCTTTTCGGGATTTGCTTTTTGATGTGGTTCTATAAAGTTTTGCAATCCCCCGATTGTAAATGGTTTTGAGTAGTTTAGGGCGATAATCACAATTTTAGCGTGGTATGTGGTTTTATTCGTAGTGACTTTATATCCGTCATTTATATCAGTAATAGAAATTACTTTTTCGTTTTCTATTTGAGAAATTGAAGGATACAGCGCTGACAGTTGTTGCTTTCCAGCACCTAATATATCTTTACCCACTGTATTTGCAGACAACCCTAAAACATTATTAAACAAAGCATTTTGTAAGTGTGACGCTTTTTGATGTACAATAATACCAACCTTTTTATGGAGAGCAAAAGGCTTCTCTTTTGCAGAACCCAATACCAAAGCACACTGTAAACCGGCAACTCCACCACCTATAATTAACGCATCAAAATCCATATTATATAAATAAAGCTTTAATATTTTGAGCAAAAAGTTTTACTGAAATGGCTAATAATATAACGCCAAAAACCTTTCTAATAATTTGAATTCCAATAGGACCAATAATGCCTTCTATTTTTGAAGAGGTTTTTAATACCACATAAATTAAGGCAACATTTAATAAAACCGCTACAATTATATTTTCGATATGAAATTCTGCCCGCAAAGAAAGTAAGGTTGTCAAGCTTCCTGGACCTGCAATTAAGGGGAAAGCCAATGGGAAAACAGTTGCCGTAATTGTGGCATCATTTTCATCATCTTTATACAATGTAATTCCTAAAATCATCTCCAACGCAATAAAAAATAAGATAAGTGCTCCTGCAACGGCAAAAGAATTTACATCGATGCCAATTAGAGTTAGTAAGCTTTGTCCTAAAAAAAGAAAAACAATCATAATAATACCGGCAATTATAGATGCTTTTTCAGATTGAATATGGCCTACTTTTTTACGTAAGTCTATGATGATAGGGATGTTTCCTATAATATCTATGACTGCAAATAAGACCATAAAAGCCGTAATTATTTCTTTAAAATTAAGTTTCATATCCGTTTATTTTATTTTTTAAAATTAGTCAACTAACTTTAACAAAGTGTAAAGTTAAAGAAAAAAAATTCCCCTATTTTTGTGGCATGTTTCAACTAGGAAAAACAATAGTTTCAGAGGATATTATAGAGAAAGATTTTTTGTGTAATCTTTCTGCTTGCGGAGGTGCTTGCTGCGTTGATGGCGATTCAGGGGCTCCTTTAGATAAAGAAGAGGCTCAGATGTTAGAAGATATCTACCCAAAAATTAAGCCTTTTTTAAGAAAAGAAGGAATTGCGGAAATAGAAAAACAAGGAACTTCAATTACAAGCGAATGGGGAGAATTGGAAACACCATTAATTAATGATGCAGATTGTGCCTATGTTATTTTTGATGAAAAGAAAACTGCACTTTGCGGTATTGAGGAAGCATATAATTCTGGAGCAATTGCTTGGAAAAAACCGGTTTCATGTCATTTATATCCAATACGTGTAAAAGAATACAGTGCGTTTTCTGCGGTAAACTACCACAAGTGGGAAATTTGTGACGATGCCTGTGCCCTAGGAAAAGAGTTACAAGTACCTGTTTATAAGTTTGTAAAGCAGGCTTTAGTTCGTAAATTTGGTCAGGGCTGGTATGACGAATTAGAAAAGGTTGCCGCAAATCATTTAAAATAAATTTTACTTTGGAGCCTAAATATTGAACGAATATGTATGCTTTTTGAGGTAGCAGTGAAACTAGAAATTCAATTTAATGAGGGCTTCTTTTAAAGCAACAATTTAGATTTTATTACTTTTGAAGTATGAAAATTAATGAATTTTTAGACGCCACGTATTTAAAAACAGCAAGACAAGCAGGTCTTTCTGAAAAAGAAAATTTACATAAAGTGCTGCAGCTAACAGAGGAGGCTATTGCGAACGAGTATAAGTTGATTATGGTTCGTGCACGCTATATAGGAAATGTAAAAACTGCATTAGCGGTTGTAAAATCTCCAGTTCTAATTGGAACTGTTATTGATTTTCCTGAAGGGAATTCAACCACAGAGGAAAAGCTACAAGAAGCACAAAAGGCAATGTACGCAGGTGCGCACGAGTTAGATTTTGTGCTCAACTACAATGCATTCAAAGCAGGAGATATTTCCCTCTTAACAGACGAAATTACGCAGTGTACAGCGCTTTGCTTAGAGCATCACAAAGTTGTAAAATTCATTATAGAAGTTGCGGCATTATCAAATGAAGAAATAATTGTAATTTCACAACTGATAAAAAAAGTAGTCTTAGAAAATTTTGGAGAAGAAAATGCAAAAAATGTATTTGTAAAATCTTCTACAGGTTTTTTTAAAATGCACACAAGTAAGTCAAATGGTGCAACGATAGAGAGCATGAAGTTGATTTCTAAAAACGCAAAGCCATTAAAAATAAAAGCCGCTGGAGGTGTAAGAGATTATCCAATGGCGCTGAAGATGCTTGCTTTGGGAGTAGATAGAATAGGCACTTCCTCCTCAAAAGAAATAATAAACGAAGCACATAATATAAATTTAAAACATTAGTTTGAAAGATTTTTTTGCACACGAAACGGCCATTATAGATACAAATTGTACTATTGGGAAAGATACCAAAATTTGGCACTTTAGTCATATTATGTCTAACTGTCAAATTGGTGAAGGGTGTAATATTGGCCAGAATGTAGTGGTTTCACCAAAAGTTGTTTTAGGTAAAAATGTAAAAGTGCAAAATAATGTTTCTATATATTCCGGTGTTATTTGCGAAGATGACGTTTTTTTAGGGCCGTCTATGGTTTTTACAAATGTTATGAATCCGAGAAGTGCAATTAAAAGACAACACGAATACCAAAAGACGCGTGTAAAAAGAGGGGCGAGTATCGGCGCAAATGCAACTATTATTTGTGGTAATAATATTGGTGAATATGCTTTTGTTGGCGCAGGTGCAGTTGTTACAAAAGAGGTGTTGCCTTTTGCATTGGTTGTTGGAAACCCTTCAAAACAGATTGGTTGGGTGAGCGAATATGGTCATCGATTAGCGTTTAATAATCTTGGAGTTGCAACTTGTAAAGAAAGCAAACAAGAGTACCAATTAAAAAATAACACTGTCTTTAAACGCTAATTTTCGATTTGCTTTAGCAGCACTAATTTCTTATCGAGAGTGCAGAACAGTTTTCGCAAGGGCTCAGTTATTTGGGCTGTTTTTGATGTGATCCTCCAATTGATCTACTTTATGTTTTGAAATTCTAAAAGAACGACTGTTTGGAATTGAAATAAATAGCACCCTTTTCATTACTCCTTGTTTCTTGTAAAGAATTATATTCCTATCTTTGGATTGTGATTCTTCTTAAGAATCACACTTTTTCTTTTTCATAGCAATTTTCCCACTCAATTTATTGAGTGGGTTTTTTCATTTATTTAACATCAAAAGCTATAAAAATTGCGGTAAATTCATATTTATCAAATATCTTTGCAAGCTAATTGTGTTGATATGAATACAGCAGTTCTTTCAGAGAAGAAAACAGCGATGAAAACTATTATTTCAGACCTTAAGCAACTTACCAAAGTTGGTTTGTCTCTAAGCGTTGTGTTTTCGTCTGTTGCCGGATACCTTTTAGCCGCAGACACGATTAATTACTTTACTCTTTTCCTTTTAGCTCTTGGTGGTTTTTTTATGGTCGCTGCTTCTAATGCATTCAATCAAATCATAGAAAAAGACACAGATGCGATCATGAAGCGCACGCAAAACAGGCCTTTGCCAACGGGTAGAATGTCTATAAATGTAGCTTTAACCATTGCCACTTTATTTACCATTTTAGGGATTTCAATATTGTACAGTATCAATCCTAAATCTGCGTTGTTTGGAGCAATTTCGATTTTCTTATACACCTGTGTATACACCCCTTTAAAGTCAGTAACTCCTTTAACTGTTTTTGTAGGCGCAATTCCAGGCGCAATTCCATTTATGTTGGGATGGGTAGCCGCAACAAATAATTTTGGTATTGAGGCGGGGTTCTTATTTATAATTCAATTTTTCTGGCAATTTCCTCATTTTTGGGCAATTGGCTGGTTACAGTTTGAAGAGTATAAAAAAGCAGGTTTTAATATGTTGCCGATGGGTACCAAAGATAAGGGTGCTATAAAACAGATTATTTTTTATACAGTTATTATGATTTTAGTATCCGTAGCACCCGTATTAAAGGTGTCAGGAGCTTTTTATATATACCCAATAACAGCGGTTATTGTGGCTTTGTTAGGTGTTTTGATGTTGTACTACGGCTTAAAGCTATACAAGAGTGAAGAGAACGTAGACGCAAGAAAATTAATGCTGTCTAGTGTGTTGTACATTACAGTGGTGCAGATTATATATGTTGTAGATAAATTTTTACATTAAAAAAGGAAGATGGTAGAACAAACATTACAAGAAGAATTAACAGTTGCAAGAAAGATCTCTTTAAAACCAATGTTATGGGTTTCTATGATCAGTATGGTCATGTTTTTTGCAGGTTTAACAAGTGCCTACGTAATTAGTATGAAGAGGGATGATTGGGTAACTTTTGACTTGCCTGACGCTTTTTATATAAGTACTTTTTTAATTGTAGCGAGCAGTATTACTTTAATGTTGTCTCAAAAATTAATAAAACAAGAGAAAAGAGAAATGTCGCTTTTCCTTTTGGTAGTGACCTTATTTTTAGGGATCGGTTTCATTTGGCAGCAGTACGAAGGTTTTAACGAATTAAAAGACCTTGGGTTGTATTTTACAGGCAAAGGAAGCACAGTGTCCACATCTTTCATCATAGGGATTACTTTGATGCACGTTTTGCACTTGTTGGCAGGTGTAATTGTTCTTTTTATTGTTATTTATAACCATTTTAAATATAAGTACAAACCAAATGATTTACTGGGGTTTGAACTGGGTGCAATCTTCTGGCACTTTGTAGATATACTGTGGATTTATCTATTTTTGTTTTTCTATTTTATTAGGTGATGGAAAATGATTATTTTTGCGCAACTATTTTAACATTCAATCAATAGAATACATTTATGGAAGCAAATATTGCTGTACCAACTGAAGAAAAAGGAAAGTGGGACGGAGGCGGTCCAAAACCGTTCAACGCCAGCTACGGGAAGATGATGATGTGGTTTTTCATCCTATCAGATGCATTAACTTTTTCGGGTTTTTTAGCAGCTTATGGGTTAACGCGTTTCAAATTTATCAACTCATGGCCAATAGCAGATGAGGTTTTTACGCACGTGCCTTTTGTGCATGGAGATTTTCCAATGATTTATGTTGCAATCATGACATTTATCTTAATATTTTCCTCTGTAACGATGGTTTTGGCGGTAGATGCTGGTCATCAAATGAAAAAAAGCAAGGTAACTTGGTATATGTTTGCCACCATACTTGGTGGTATTATTTTTGTTGGTTCGCAAGCTTGGGAGTGGAACACTTTTATTAACGGCACCTATGGAGCCGTAAAAACCACGGAGGGTAAAGTATTACAGTTTGTGAAGGATGGGAAACAAATTTCTTTGGCAGATTTTGTTACGGAACCAAGAACAGATGGTAGAATTCAGCATACTCGAAAAAATGGACTTTGGTTTGAAGGTGAAGGAACAGTTCAAAACTATTCGGTAGCACAAGTTTTAAAATCTTACAATGCAAACCCTGATATTCAAGTTAGAACAGAATTTATAGATTTAGATAAAAAGCAAAAAACAATTCTTTCTCGGGAAGAGGGAGCGCTGCGTTTAGCAGAGGTAAAAACAGTTATTGAAGGGGCAAACTTACAGGCAAATGAATACGGGAATACTAGTTTTTCAGACTTCTTTTTCTTTATTACTGGTTTCCACGGTTTTCACGTAGTTTCAGGAATTGTAATTAATATTATTATTTTCTTTAATGTGATTTTGGGAACTTATGAGAAAAGAGGAAATTATGAAATGGTAGAGAAGGTCGGTTTATATTGGCATTTTGTAGATTTAGTTTGGGTATTCGTATTTACCTTTTTCTACTTAGTATAATAAAAAAAATAGAGATAAGAAATGGCACAGGCACACGAATCAAACACAAAAAGAATTTGGATAGTTTTTGGGATCCTTTCTGTAATTACCTTAGTAGAGGTGTATTTAGGAATTATAAAGCCAGAAGCGCTGCACTTGAGCGGTCCAGGAACTAGCTGGTTAAATTGGATTTTTATCATTTTAACATTAGCAAAGGCATACGGAATTGCATGGGTTTTTATGCATTTAGAGGGAGAAAACAAATGGTTTAGGCGTTCGATCGTTTGGTCAGGAGTTTTTCTAGTCTCGTATCTAGTTACCCTATTGTTAATTGAAGGTGGCTATATATTCGATACACTATCACCCCTTTTGAGATGGTAATATAAAATAATAAAAAGGTGGTGAAAACCACCTTTTTATTTACACTTAACTTATGAAATAACATTGTTTAAAAGAAACCTATGAAATTTTTCACTAAAAAAAGAGTAGTTTTATTTTTGTTATTTATTTTTCCTCTTATTTGTTTCTTATTACTTTCTACCGGAAAGAATAATTTTACAAAGCTATCTACCCTCACAAAAAATGTGACGGATGTGTTGGAAATTGATCCTACAAAAAGCAATACCTTATCAGGAAATGTCTCAATAATCTGTTTCTTAGGAGAAGATGTAAATAAAAACAAGGCAGGACTTTTTAATCTAAATCAAAAGATTTATAAGAAGTTTATAGACAACAAGAAATTTCAGATTATCGCGTTATTTCCAGAAGGAAAAGAGATAGAAGCACAGCAGTTAAAAGAAGAAATTGGCGCATTCACAGACATGAAAAACTGGCGTTTTGTAGCAGCAACTAAAGAGGATATAAATCTTTTTTATGCTAGTTTCTCTCTAGCAGCTCCGCTTGTAGCACTTTCCTCCAACAAAGCTTTTATAATAGATAAAAACCTAAGTTTAAGGGGTCGTAAAACAGCAGAAGAATATGTTTTTGGATACGATATGAATTCCGTTTCTGAATTAAAGGATAAGCTAAAAGACGATATGAATGTCTTGTATTACGAGTATTATGCTGCTTTTAAAGAACGTAATAAAAACAAGGCAGATCGATAAAAAAAAGACCATGAAGAAGAAAAATTCTTATGTTGGTGTTGCATTTATTATATTATTATTTGGAATTTATACAGTTCCAAAAGTGGTAGACCGCTTCAAAACAAACGCAGAGTTGGTGTACTTGTATACGAATGAACGCGAACCGAAAAAAAGAAAAGTCCCTGCATTTGAGTTTACAAATCAAGAGGGAGCCAGTATTACCAATAAGGATTATGAAAACAAAGTATATGTGGTAGAGTTTTTCTTTTCAACATGTCCTTCTATTTGTCCGATAATGAATCAAAAAATGGTTGCGATTCAAGACGATTTTTTTGGGAATCCTGAATTTGGAATTGCATCTATTTCTATTACTCCAGAAATAGATACACCAGACGTCTTGAAAGCCTATGCTAAGGAGAACGGGATTACACATAAAAACTGGCATTTGTTAACAGGGAAACCAGACGACGTTGTATTTGCGTTAGCAAAGCAAGGGTTTAAATTATATGCAGGTAAAGGTGCTGATGGTCACGGTGGTTTTGAACATTCTGGATACTTTGCTTTGGTAGATAAAAGGGGGTTTATCCGCTCTAGAAAGGATGAAAATGGAAATGTAATTATTTATTATAATGCTTTACAGGACAACGGTTTTCCCGATCAAATAAAAGAATTAAAAGAGGATATTAAAATTTTATTGAATGAGTAAATTAGCAAAAGAGAAGAAATATAAAAAAATTATTACGGTACTATCGGTCGTAATTCCTCTTGCTGTGGCTGCTTTATTTGGTGTGAATCTAAGAAGTTTAGGTTTCGATGTGGCACCTTTAACCTTCCTACCTCCGATGTATGCGACTATAAATGGAGTAACAGCCATTTTATTAATTGCAGCGGTGGTGGCAATTAAAAAAGGAAATAGAAAACTACACGAAACATTAAATACAGCAGCTATTGCTTGTTCCTTGCTGTTTTTATTGATGTACATCGCATATCACATGACCTCAGATTCAACAACATTTGGCGGTCAAGGAGCGATAAAATATGTCTATTATTTTATTTTAATTACACACATTGTGTTGTCTATTATTGTAATTCCTTTGGTATTGGTTACCTACATGAAGGCAAAACTTGGGCTTTTCACAGAGCATAAAAAAATAGCAAAGAAAACCTTTCCTATCTGGCTATATGTTGCCGTTACTGGTGTTATAGTCTATCTAATGATATCTCCTTACTATGTTTAAAAATAAATTATTGTATTCTTTTTTAGTCCTATTTTTATTTAATATCAAAGCTGGTTTTTCACAATGCGCCATGTGTAAAGCTGTGGTAGAGAATGGTGATGTCTCGATTGCAGAGGGTGTAAATAATGGTATTACGTATTTAATGGTGTTTCCGTACCTCTTAATAGGAATTTTATTTTTCACCATCTACAGGTATAATAAGAAAGTGAGGGCTTAGTTTTTTAAATAAGAACAAATACTGTAACATGTTCTGCTTTTCTGCGTCTTATGAATGGTGTAAAAAGTTGAATTTCTTCCACTTGAATGGAACCTGTTTAGTTTCATTGAAAATAAGAGTGCAGAAGTACTTCTCTTTTGATACAACGATGTATAAATTAATCTTCATAATATTAAATATCTTGAAAACGAAACTTATTATATTTGCAGTCTTGTGTGTTTCAGTTACAACTTTTTCACAAAAAAAGTGGACAATAAAAGAAGCTGTTGATCAAGCCTTAGCTAAAAACATTTCCATTCAACAAAATAAATTAGGGGTTGCACTTGCCAAACGGGATGTAGCAATTGCGAAAGGGAATTTCTTGCCAAATCTAAATGGAAATACAGGTGGTAATTTAAATTTTGGTTCTGGTTTTGACCCCGTTTCAAATAATAGAATTTCAACGAGTATTTTTGGTGGTTCTGTGGGTGTAAGTTCTGGATATACGGTGTTCAACGGATTTAGAAATACCAATACCTATAAACAGGCGCAATTAGGAGTTAAAGTGAGTTTGTTAGACTTGAAAAAAATAGAAAATGATATTTCTTTACGGGTCTTAAATACCTATTTAAATGTACTCTTTGCAAAGGAAAATTTAGAAGTTGCAAAAGTACAGGCGGCTATTAGTGAAAAGCAAATTGAAGCAGCGCGTGCTAGATTCCAAGCCGGTTCAGTCGCAAAAGGAGAGTTGTTGAATTTTAAGTCCACAGCAGCGAATGATTTACAAAATGTAATTTTACAAGAAAATGCATTAGATCTTGCCTTACTAACGATTGCACAACTGCTGCAAGAGCCCGTAGACGGCTTTGATATTGCACCCATAAAGGTGGTGAGTCCTTCGGCGGAGTTGTTTTTTCAAAACTCTGAAACTGTTTTTCAGCAGTCTTTAGATTATATGCCCGAAATTGCAAGAGCCAAACTCGCTATAGACAACGCAACTTTTAATATTTTACTAGCCAAAAGTAGTTTTTTACCTACAGTTACAGCTTCTTTGGGTTTGTCTACGAACTATGGATTTAATTTAAATTTACCGGAAGGAGTTTCGAATACGGCATTGTTTTCACAATTAGATAATAATCTTGGTTATGGCGGTGGTTTTAATATTAGTATCCCGATTTTCAATAGATTTCAAACGAAAAATAGAGTTGCACAATCTATCATTAACAAGGAAATTTCTGAAACGAGATTGGAAAGTGAGAAATTACAATTAAAGCAAACTATAGAGCAAGCATTTTTAGACGCAAAGTCTGGGTTAAAGGCATACGAAGCAGCAAAAATTTCTTTAGCAGCACAAAAAGAAGCATTTAAGAATGCAGAAGAAAGTTATACATATGGCTCCACTACCTTATTTGACTTTGACTTGGTAAGAACGCGTCTCGTAAATGCTGAGGGTGCAATGATTCGTGCAAAGTACGACTATGTGTTTAAAACAAAAGTTTTGCAGTTCTATTCGGGAGAGTTGGTTTTTTAAGAGCACACCCTATAGCGTGCAACGTAGTTCTTTAAAAGGAAGTTCATTTTCTTTTTTTGAAATACTATCTTTGTAAAAATAAAATAAATTGGCAGTACTCCTTAATATAGAAACATCCACTAAAAATTGTTCGGTTAGCATTGCAGACAACGGTAAAATTGTTGCAATGAAGGAATTGAACAATGGAAATTATTCCCATGCCGAAGTATTGCATCCTTTTATAGAGGATATTTTAAAAGAAGCAGGAATGTTAATTGAAGAATTAGAGGGTGTAGCCGTAAGCAAAGGCCCTGGTTCTTATACAGGGCTAAGAATTGGAGTTTCTGCGGCAAAGGGGCTCTCATTTGCCTTAAACATCCCTTTAATTTCGATTGATACTTTGCGATCGCTTTCGCATGCAATAACGGTTGAAGCTGGCACTATTGTGCCCATGTTAGACGCAAGAAGAATGGAAGTGTATGCTGCTGTTTTTGACAGAACGCACAAGCAAATAAGAACGATTAAAGCAGAAATTATTGAGGACAGCTCTTTTTCAGAATATCTAGCCCTCGGCAAGGTCTATTTTTTGGGAGACGGTGCTCAAAAATGCAAAGAAATAATTACGCATAAAAACGCAATATTTGTAAGTGATAAATTTCCTTCTTCCGAACAAATGGCAGCATTATCCCACGATAAATTCCTGCGAAAAGAGACAGAGGATCTTGCTTATTTTGAACCTTTTTATCTAAAAGATTTTATAGTAATTCCTGAAAAGAAAAAGAAGCCTGTATTTTAATTACTATTGGATAAGAATGTATTGGCGTTAGCACGTCTAATATTTAACAAGTAGAATACAGTGTGCACTGCTTTTCAGGGTCAACAGAAAGGGAACCAGCTTCTGAATAGATGCTGCGTTTGTCTACCACAATAAACTTTGTTGTAAGTCTTTATTCATGACTACTGTTGTTCTTTAAGACATAGGTATTTATATTATTGTGGAAACCTCAATGTTAATTTAATGTTACGTAAATGTTTGTAAATTGTTAAAAAAAGTATATATTTGAGAAAGAAAAAAAATCCAAAAATATAAATTATGAAAAAAATACTCACCATTGTAATGTTTTGCATCGCAGCGATCGGATATTCTCAAGATACAACACCAACCTATGAAGCGGAAGGAGCGCTCGTGAAGGCTACTTATTATCATGAAGATGGTACGATTAGTAAAGAGGGGTATTTTAAAAACAAGAAATTAACAGGCAAGTGGACGCGTTTCGACAAACAAGGAAATAAAGTGCAATTGGCTTTTTATAAAGAGGGTAAAAAAACTGGGAAATGGTTTTTTTGGAATGAAGGTTCTTTACAAGAAGTTACGTACGCGAATAACGCAGTTAAAAGTATTAATGTTTGGACACCGGAATCTAAATTAGCGGTGAATAGATAGGGCGGAAAGCATTTTAATAAAAAAACCAAAGTAAATTTTACTTTGGTTTTTTTTTGTCTTATTGTAAGAATTAAAAGTGTAAATATTGGGTTATTATAGTTTTTGGATTGAGTTATAAAGAATGATTTTGCTTGATAATACGGCAAGATAAATAGTGGTGAGATATTGGCAGGGTTGCACCAATAGCGTTACCATGAGAAGTATTTAGTATTGGCATAGGGCATAGCGGGGATGAGAGAAATGTATTCTAAAGCTATCCAAAAAAAAACGCTTAGAGAAAATTCTAAGCGCTTTTTGATATCATATAAGAGGATATTTATTCTACTAGTAAAGAGAAAGGAATGTTATAACTAACACCTACTGGTTTACCACGTTGTTTTCCGGGTTTCATTTTAGGCAACATTTTCATTACTCTGATTACTTCATCTTTAATTTTTGGGTGTGGAGCTCTCGCTTGAATCTTAACAACATTACCCTGTCTGTCAATTTTAAATCCGATAAAAACTCTCTTTCTACCTGGGGATAAGCCCAATTCGTTTGGCAATTCTGCATCAAACTTTCGTGAGAAGTGTTTTTGAACCATTTTACTAAAGCAGTCCTTTAGTTCTTTTTTACCTCCTTTACATCCAGGAAATACAGGTGCATCTTCAATAATCATAAAGTTTACATCTTCAACAAATTCCTCTGCCTCGGCAATTTCAACAATTTCTTCAACTTCTACAGCTTCATTTTCATCTGTTTCGGTAGATTCTATTACGGTTTCTTCAACCTCTTTTTCGTCTTCTACAACTTCAATCTTTTCTGGAGCTGGTGGTGGTGGAGTTTTTGGCTTTACGGGCTCTACTCTTTCCGTAATTGGAATTTCTTCATCCATCATTGCATTCATGTTCGCAACACCTAACCCGTTGGTGGTTTTATCGTAAGTTTTCTTCTCAATTGCAGCGTAGGTAACAAATAAAGCCAATACAAGACCAATTTGCATAAATATTTTACTGTAATTCTCTAAATTTGATTTCGGATTTTTCTTTATTTCCATGAGGTAATATTTTTAAATAGTTCGCTAATTTAGCTAAATTATTACTTTAATTAGAAGTCTTTTCGTTTTTTAACCTATTTTTTTTTGAAACTTGACTAAATATAAACGTGCCGAGTAAAACTCCAAAAGAGTTTGCGAGAACATCTAGGTAATCTCCTGTTCTATAATTTGTTATTGCATACTGCAATATCTCAATAACTATACCAAATAAAATGCAACAAAGAACGACTACATATTTTCTTTGTTTTTTTTGCCGCGCAAATAACCAACAAATCGAAAGTACAAAGTACGCGAAACTATGTTGCAGTTTATCTAAATGCTGCGTATCAATAGGGTTATAAATAGATATTTTGATTAAACTTAGGCATAGGATTCCTATAGATACAGCGATCGCTATGATAGTAAGTTTAGCCTTTAATAAGACCTTCATAAGCCACTGCATTAAGTAAATCAGCGATCTGTGATGCGTCAGAAAATTCAATTTTAATCATCCAACCTTTGTCATAAGGATCTGAGTTTACCAATTCAGGGTCGTCTTCTAAGGCGTCATTAAATGCGATAATTTCTCCTGTTAAGGGCATAAATAAGTCAGACACTGTCTTTACAGCTTCTACAGAGCCAAAAACGTCTCCTTCTGCCACTGTATCATCCAGGGTGTCTACATCTATATAAACAATATCTCCAAGTTCTCCTTGCGCAAAGTCTGTAATTCCTACTGTTGCAATATTACCTTCTATTTGAATCCACTCGTGGTCTTTCGTGTACTTTAATTTTGATGGGATATTCATTTTAATATATTTGATTGATGTTAAGTTTCTAATTTCCTCCTAAATTATAAATAATATTAAATCCACCATTGATCGCCTGTCTTGGGAAAGTCGTAGATATTGCATATTTGGATGTTTGGTGGTTGTAATAGAAAGATGCTGTTAAACTATTACTCAATTTATAATCCGCTGTAAATTTAATAGAAAATAATCTTTGCCCACCACTAATTTGATTATTATCTTGATCTACGGATCTAATTTGTGTTAAATTATCTCTTAAGGAGACATCTGCCCTTAAATTAATATCACCTTTTAACTTTACTTTCTTTCCAGTAAAGCGAGTACTCATTTTTACGTCTTTAAAAACATATCCAAGGCCTGCGATATATTCCACCCCTTTAATGTCTGTTAAGGTGCTATTATTAAAATTCATTGTAAGTGTCCGGTCTTTCTTAATCTCACCTCTCAAAGAAAATGAATTCCTCATTTTCATATCAACTTTTATTAAAGGAGAAAACTCATCAACTAAAGTGGCGGAAGAAACGAGAAGTTCCGGTTCATAATTGTTGGATATATTGGTGGTAGAATATGGGTTGTCATTGTCATATTGTAAGTTATTTGTAAAGCTGGAGATGGTGTAAGAGGACTTATAACCGTGAGATACAATAAAGTTACTGAAGTTCTTTTTAAAGAACCCTAGTTTCATCAATCCAGTATAGCGAAGTGTCCAGTTAGGAATAGGAATGTTTTTAAACAATCCAGTACTCACGTTCTTTGGATTAGATCCGGAATATGCTGCGATAAATGCGGGTAATAAAACTTGTTGACTAGTGGCTCCAAAACCTGAGACTGGTGCTCCAGTTTCACGTGCTAGCCTATTGGCGATAATACCTCTATAGTCTCTCATTTTTTGAAATAATGCATCGCCGTTTGAAAAAGCGGTGGCAAGCATCGAATGACTGGAACTAAAGTTTCCAGTTTCAAATGCGGGAGCACTATAATCTAAGGCGCCAAGAGTAGTCGCATTTTCTATGATATCTAATTGTTGAGAAAGATCTCTTGTTTGAATTTTATTTCCTCGAACATCAATATTAAAATCTTTAAAAGGCTTTAACGCAAAGGTGTAGTCTAATTTGTTATAATGGGTTTGTCGGTACGTTTTATTATAATATTCACTATTATCAGGATCTCTAGGGCCAACCAACCAGCCATTAAGTAGTGCACTGTTTCTAATATCAACCTGACTACCAAAAGCAAAGGATGTTGGAGCACCTCCAAAAAACCCGATATCTTCTGTATACCCAGGTAGAAATTGCCCATTATTTTCAGAATAACTTATTTTACCCTGTTTTACAGAGGTAGCAACAGCATACAAACTTCTTAAAACTTTCTTTACAAGAGGTGTTTTATTACCGAGATACCGAACTCTGCGATGTTCATTTTTATAGTTATTTTTTAATGCATCTAATTCTTCCTTTCTTTCAAATTTTAAGTTTTCGATCTTTTTAGCAGCAGCTAAAATTTCATTTGAGAGTTGCTTTTTTTCTTGTAACACATTCGCTTTTTCTTTTGGAGATAAGTTTTCTTCAAGACTTTTTTCTAAAGCTACGATTCCTTTTTCTTTTTTGTTAACACCTTCTTTAATGTCTTTTAGAGCTTCTTCAAATTCTTTTTTAATTTTTTTTGTTTTTCGTTGTTTTTTCGCAAGATAGAAAGCTGTGTTAAATTTTTTGATTTGTTTCACCATTTTTAAGGTATCATTTACGCGTTCTCTTTTCGTTTTTGTCCATTTCTCAAAGCCTAAACTTTTATAAAACTTATTAAGCGTAAACGTTCCATTTAAATTATGCGTGTTTGCATTTTGAATTACATTTCCTACTAAATCTGCAGACGCAACATCTGTACCATTAATATTGATGGTGCTTTGCGCAGCAGCTTGCCAATCAAAGTCGGCTGTATAGGCATAATCTGCTTTTATCCAACTGAGAAAGGGAATCTTATCTATAGGTAATTGATAGGTACCGTTTAATTTTTGATGATAATGGTTTGCTCTTCCTGTGTTAAAGAATTCATCAAAAATCTGGATATCATCATCGCTTCCAAAGGTGTCATAAATGTAACTATTGGTTGCATTGAAATTAAATTGAAGTGATTTTGTGAGGTCAAAGCCAATGGTGTAATCCCAGTCAAATAGAAACCTACGCTGCTTTAATGCAGGTTGATCGGATAAACCAGGCACTAGGTTTCGAGATTCTTGCTCTGTAAAGTTTCTGTTGATTCTTGAATTTACAGCAACTGAAGAAGGAATAGGATTGAAGTTGAAATCCTTAATTAGTTGCAAATATTTATTTTGTAAAAAAGAGATCTTCTTAAAAGGTTCTATGAATTTTTCTTTGAAGTTATAATTATAGGTTGCGCCTGCAGTCACATTTTCACGCGCATATTTTTTAATATTGTAATCTCTATGAAACTCTTTATTTTGCGCATAGGAAAGAGAAATATTTTCAACATCATAAAAAGCTGTTTTTTTAGATGAATTTGGATTTCTATTCTTCTTCACATTTATAAAACTAATGCTTGTTCTTTTCGTATAATCTCTAGAAAACTCGCTATTCGGGTTTTGTTCCAAGGCGTCTTTTAAAACAACATCTTGGTACTGAGGGTCAAATTTTGGATCAATAAATTTTTCACCAATACTGTAGCTCATTGGGAGTTGGATGCCCCATTTTTTTGGAGTCAATACTTTCCCTAAATTAATGGTAGTTGCAATGTCATATTGTTTTGTTTCATCTAAACTTCGCTGGTTTATTCGGTCTCCAACATTTCCAAAGCCAATGGTAGACATACTTCCAGCCAGAGAAACATTCGCAACATCTGCAAAATTTGCATCGGCGTTGACAACTGCAGCCCAACCTCCTTTGTTGTCAAAGTTAGCAGAGCGCAACTCATTAAACCAAATTTCTCCACTCTTAGCAGACAAAGAGGTGTTCTTAAGACCCAACATAATAGTTCTTAGCTGCGCCAGCGTAGGGTTCCCTTTTACACTTATGCTATAAGGGAGGTCTTTGTCTTGCGTTTGTGAGGTATAGATTTCGGCAACAGAAGAATTAATAGTGTTCCTTTCTAATTTTACTTTACCAAAAGTTTCTAAGAATGCATCTAAATTATTTGCCTCTGGCCAAATGTCTAAGGCAGATGTACCTGTTTTAGAAACGGTTAACGGAATTTCGATTTGATAAAAATTTTCGTTTAAATCCGTCCCTAGTCGAATTATAGCAGACATGTCTCCATCAGCTAAAGTTTCTTCTCCTTGAACTTCTTGCAAATGCATAAACATTTTTAATTCTTTAAAACGTCTTAAGTCTACACTAATATTTTTATAGATAGCTCTTATTTCCTCTGGTTTTAAACGATGTGTTTTTAACGTTACAGATTGTTCATTTTGTAACTGTACCGTAGTACTTCCTTGCAAGCGCTCTCTCTCAATTCCTGGAGGCTGTATATAGCTTCCTTCATTTTGTTCAATACTTACAACGCCAACTTCAAAATCATTTAATTCATCTTGATTTAGTTCTCTGTTGGGGTTTACCTGTGGGTCTAGCGTTCGCACATAGCGCCTCCAGTCTCCTCGGACCAAGTCTAGTTCACCAAAACGAACAACAATAGGCATTTTAAAATTGGTTAAAAACATTCTTATAAAACGAATACTGTTAAAGTCTGAAATATCGTTTATTGGTGTTCCGCTTCTCACAGGAACTCGAAATTGATACCATTTCGTTTGCTGGGTCTGTCCGTTTTTAAGGGTTGTAGTTGTTGTTTTTTCGTCAACAACATATCCCGTGCCTTTCGCTAAATCTGCTTGGTTCATCGAAATCCTGTATTCATAATAACTTTCTACAGTATTCATGGTCTGATCTTTGTTGATGTCTTCTGTATCTGGATACGTTGTAGAGGACGTTGGAAAAGATTCTGTCGATTGATTTAAGGTTGGCGAGTTTCCTTGTGGGTTATTAAAGTCTTTATACCTTTTTATTATGGATGCGTTTATGTCATCTAAAGCAGTCCCACGAAAGAACTGAAAGTTATCTGCAGCAGGATCTTCTAATGTTGCAAACTGACCAATACCAGGGAGTTTCTGTTCTTCAGCATCATTGAGGCCATCTAAACCAATATCTTGATTTAATCGGGCATCGTCTTCTTCATTAAAAGCGTAAATAATGGAAGGGTTTTTGGGAATATCTCCCCAAATAGTCTTATTTATATTATTCCCATCTACTTTTAAGCCATCTTCAGGTAAACCGTTTTCATACATCTTCCGGTTGTCTTTTAAAATATCTTCAGAGATATTACCAAGATTAATGTACAAATCTCCTACTTGGTTTGTCAAGTTCTTTGGATTTAGTCCTTGTGGCAACCCTTCTTCAGTTGTTAGCGAGTAATTTTGATAGGGGTCCATAATCCAAAATTGCATATACTCTACATTCGCTTGGTCAAAGTTATTGGTTGTTAATGGACGCATAACTCCTCCCCACCTTGTTTCGGGGTTTGGCAAGCGTACCATGTCGCCCTGAATTATTGCCGCTGGATCATAATTATAAGAACCTCTTTCTTGAGGGAAAAAAGCTAAATCTAAAGTCCTAAGCAAAGAGTTCTGTGTAATGTCTAATTGCAGATTAGGAAACAGTTCACGGTAATTAATTTGTCTTGTTTCGGCTCTAGAAAGTTCATCTGCATTTATGCTTGACGGGGTATTTCCAGTACCATAAAAAACTTGATCTACGCTATACCAGGCTAGTTTTCCCCTTTTATAATTGTAGGACAAATCATCTTTTTCTCCATTCAAATTAGGGAAATATCGCGGGGTACTTGCTTCATACCAGTCAAGTGCAGATAAAATACTGATGGGTACTTGAGAAGCTTCAAAGTCATCGATATAAGAAGTTGCGCTGCCGGCAACATCAATACCGCTTGGCGTGCCAGGAATAAGATATGCCATGTCTCCTCTTAAAGAGAGATTAGAGGTTACATCTGTATCTACAAAAGGGAGTTTGTTCACTAATTTCGAAAAAAGAGGAATTTCCGAAGAATAATCAAAATTAAAACCAATCATTGTATTGTCTATCGGCTCGGCTCCAAAGTTAACTTTTGGAGTCAAAGGCCTTTCTTCAATATTCAAATACGTGGCACCAACTACAAAATTTTCAGAAAATGTGTGTGCAATGTCCACGCCAAAAAAGGTTTTTCTTTGTTGATTAAAGACAGCATTATTTTCTGTTGAAACATTAATTGGAACTCCAGAAGCTTGCAAGCCCGGGTCTATAATTTGTACCCTCCCTAATTGATAATCTACTACGTAATCTACGCCCTCTACTAATTGTCGTCCTCCAGAAGAAACTCTAACTGACCCCCTGGGTACGTTGAATGCGCCAATAGGGATTCCTCCAGAACTCTCAGATTTAAAATATCCTTTTAGAAAGTACTTGTCTTTATTTTGAAAATTGTTTTTAATGTTAATTTTTGTGTTTAGATACAGTTCTTTAAACAAGAAGCTAGCATCAGAGGGTGCTGTTAGTGTGCCTTCTAAGCCATTTCCAAAAGGCTCAGGTTCTGGGAAAAAGACAAACCCGTTTTCAGAGTTTACCGTAACGCCTTCTACATAATCAAAAAAGCCATCGGCACTTCTAAACTGACTTTGGTCTAATTGATCTAATTTTAAAACTTGTAACAAAGGTAAATTAGAGATGCCAGTAGTTTGAGCGTTTTGTAATACATTAGAAGGAACTCCTGTTTGATCATCTCTGTATTGAACTTCAAACCTAAAACCATCTTGGGTTAACGGGAATGCCCCAAGAGCATACACATTTTTCATCATTAAACGCCATGTTGGAAAAGATTCATCTTCACCGGTATTGCTATTAACTCTTTTTGTTTGTAAGATTTCTGAACGCAGTAATTTTACTGCTAAATTATTCGGCGCTTGAATCCCGTCATTAGAAAATTCACCTACTTTAAAAGAGTTTTTAGCACTTCCCGTTACATTTCCTGCAACGGTATATTCGTATGCGACAGCTAAAACCTCACCATCATTTAGTCTTCTATTTAGGGAGATAAATCCTAATTGTGGATTTAAGCGATATTCATTTAGTTCTAATTTTCTAGCATTTTCTAAAACAGAGTAATTTTTTCCATTTTGCATCGTGTAGGGTTGAAGCGCACTATCTACTGTGGAAACATCTCTAATACCTCCAGAGGGAATAATTTCAGTACCAATTCTGTTTGCACCATTAAAGGGTAAATTATTTCCAGAAACTTGCGCTTGTGTAATGGTAGAACTTAAAACCAGGCCATTTCGGTCTACTAAAACTGCAGGTTTAGATTCTCCAATATCTGCAAAGGCAACGATACTTCTAAAGTCTTCTGTACTTGCGTTTCTATTGGTAATCCAAACTTCTACTCTCGTGATGTTTATAGGACTGTTAATTAACGGGTAGTTTTTGAGCGAGTTCGCATAGTTATCTATAAAGTATTGTGATAAGAAAAAGTGTCTGTCATTATCATAATCTGTAGTTCTTAATTCAAAAGATTGTATGGACGCACCGGCCTCTGCAACCACTGTTTTACTCTCAGAATTTTGTTGCGAAAATACAGTTGTAATTTTTGTGTTCCCAAATTGTAAATCTGCTTTTACACCAAACAGACTTTGTGCTCCCGTAATTAAGGAGTTTTTAATAGGCATCGAAATATTACCCGCTTCAAAACCTTGTAAAATGTCATCTTCATTGGGTTCGAAACCAATTTTTACTAAATTTTGAAAATCGAAAGATGCCTGTGTGTCGTAATTTGCAGTGAAATCTAAACGTGTACCTACTTGTGCTCGAATACTTGCGTTTATTTGCTGATCAAAATCAAAAGTAAGATTACTTCTGTTTTCCTCGGAAATTTGAGGATTATCTGTATTTTGATAAATAAATCCAAGCTTAAGGTTTAAGCTTCCTGTGGGAGTCACTTTTACTTCTGTTCCACCAAAAATAGTTTCAAAAAATTTATTATTAACGTAATATGTGGGTAATAGGTCTTTTTGAGCTTCTTTTGCTCCCTTTTTTCTCCCGTCAGCTGCGCTTACTTTTTCCTTAAAGTATTGTAGCATATCCCTTTTTAAACGATACTTCTGATAGTCTCTGGGAGATAAATAAATAGGAGTTCGAGTCGCATAATTACCTATTTTTTCAACGATTACATACTTATTTAATAACTTGTCAAAGACAATTTCTTTTTTTGCTAGGTCATCTAAAAATAAGCCTCCTTTTTGAGTATTTTTAAAGTCATAACGCAAGCCTGTAGAATCTATAACAACCTTTAAGGAGTCATTTTTTATAGTGTTTTGAGCACGCACAGTAAAGTTTACTCCGAAAGTAATGATGAGAAATAGAAGAATACTTTTAATAAGTGGATTCAATGGGTTATAAACTTTTTAAGGCTAATTTTATGATTTGCTCTAGAGTAGCATTTGGATATTCTTTTACAATAGCTGCAACTAATTTGTCAGATTGTTTTCTTTGAAAACCAAGGACTTCTAAAGCAGATAACGCTTCCCCTTTGTTTGTATTGCTTGGGCTCAAAGAAACTTCATCAATATCAAAAGTCTTGACTATTTTATCTTTTAAATCTACAATAACTCTTTGTGCTGTTTTGGCGCCAATACCTTTTACAGATTGTATTACCGCAACATTTTCGGATGCAATCGCTTGTTGAATTTCCTCTGAAGTCATCGAAGACAACATGGTTCTTGCGATACTTGGGCCAACGCCAGAAACGGAGATTAAAAACTTAAAAATAGCCCGTTCTGTTTTGCTTATAAAACCAAATAAGGTGTGCGCATCTTCTCGTACAGACAGATGCGTGTATAAAACAACATTTTCACCTTCAGGGAGCGCCGCATACGTATTTAAAGAAATATGTAACAAATACCCGACACCACTGCAGTCTACCACAACATCTGTTGGGTTTTTTTCTACTAATCTTCCGCGAATCTGTGTGATCATAAAAATTATTTCAGGCCTCTAAAGTACCGTTTTTTATTTGTTGTTTCTCTTTTCTTTTTGCTGTGCATCTACAACTGCTAAAGCGGCCATATTTACCATTTCGTCAACACTTGCCCCTAGCTGCAAAATATGCACCGGTTTGTTAAAACCTAAAATTACGGGACCAATAGACTCTGCACCCTCTACTTGTTTCAATAGTTTGTAAGTAATATTTGCAGATTCTAAGTTTGGAAAAATCAGAACATTTACTTTTTTCCCATTTAGTTTAGAAAAAGGAAACTCTTTTGCTAACATTTCAGGGTTTAAAGCAAAGTCTGCTTGAATTTCTCCATCGATAACGGTGTTTGGGAAATGGCGGTGGGTATACGCAACAGCCTCTCTAATTTTCTTAGAAGTTTCTGAGTTTGAAGAACCAAAGTTAGAATAAGAAAGCATTGCAATGTTTGGTTTCATTCCAAACATATTTACAAACTTCCCTGTCATCTGAGCAATTTTTGCCAATTCTTTTGCCGTTGGGTTTTCGTTAATCGTGGTGTCTGCTAAAAATAAAGGACCTTGCTTGGTTAGCATTAAATTACAGGCAGCAATTTTTGAAACATCTTTATTTTTTTCAATGAGTTCTAGCATTGGTTTTACCACGGTTGGATAAGGTCTGGAGTAACCCGTAATTAGCGCGTCTGCTTCTCCTTCATTTACCATCATTGCTGCAAAATAATTGCGTTCTCGCATTAGTTTTTTTGCTTCTGAAAGTGTGCGTCCTTTGCGTTGTCTATTTTTCCAATATGCTTCTCCAAAACGATTTATTCTTCCTTTTTCCTCATCGGTCTTAGGGTCTATAATGGTTACGTTGTCAGTGAAGCCTATTTCTTCTTTTAACTCAAGAATGACTTCTTTTCTTCCCAACAAAATTACTTTTCCTAATTTTTCTTCGTGCACTCTTTGTGCAGCTTTTAATACATCTAAATGGTCTGCTTCTGCAAAGACAACACGTTTTGGATTGCTTTTTGCCCTGTTGTGCAGGAGGCGAATTTCTTTACTTCCAGAACCGGATCGTTCCATTAACTCTTCTCGGTATTTTTCCCAATCGGTAATTGGTTCTAAAGCAACACCGGATTCCATTGCAGCTTTTGCAATTGCGGGAGGTATTTCATAAATCAACCTTGGATCAAATGGTTTCGGAATAATATATTCTCTTCCATACGTTAAGCTAACTTCATCGTACACGATGTTCACCTGTTCTGGAACGGATTTTTTAGCAAGGTTTGCCAAGGCATGTACCGCTGCCATTTTCATTTCTTCATTAATTTTAGTTGCTCTAACATCTAAAGCGCCTCTAAAAATAAATGGGAATCCAAGCACATTATTCACCTGATTAGGATGGTCAGACCTTCCGGTAGCCATAATAATATCATCTCTTGTAGCAACTGCAATGTCGTATTCTATTTCAGGAACAGGATTTGCCATTGCAAAAACAATTGGATTTTTTGCCATTGACAAAAGCATTTCAGGAGTAACAATATTTCCTTTAGACAAGCCGATAAAAATATCAGCATTGTGCATTGCTTCTTCTAATGTTTGTAGGTCTCTATCGGTGGCAAACTCTGCCTTTTGTGTGGTAAGGTTTCCTCTGTCTTTTCGAATGACACCTTTACTATCACACATGACTACATTTTCTCTCTGTACGCCTAACTTTAAGTATAAACGAGTACAAGAAATTGCTGCGGCTCCTGCGCCATTCACAACAATTTTTACGGCACTAATCTCTTTTTCTGTAATATCAATTGCATTTTTTAAGGCCGCAGCAGAAATAATTGCCGTTCCGTGCTGGTCGTCATGCATTACGGGAATATCCAACTCTTCTTTTAAGCGTCTTTCAATTTCAAAAGCCTCAGGTGCTTTAATATCTTCTAAATTGATTCCTCCAAAAGTAGGTGCAATTGCTTTTACCGTTTGTATAAAAAGTTCTACATCCGTTGCGTCTACTTCAATATCAAAAACATCAATGTCTGCAAATATTTTAAAAAGTAATCCTTTTCCTTCCATTACGGGTTTTGATGCCTCAGGACCAATATCTCCGAGACCTAAAACTGCAGTTCCATTTGTAATTACAGCTACTAAGTTTCCTTTAGCAGTATATTTATATACATTATTTCTGTCTTTTGCTATTTCTAAACAAGGCTCAGCAACTCCGGGGGAATACGCCAAAGCTAAATCGTGCTGAGTGGCATATTTTTTGGTGGGAACAACGGCAATTTTCCCTGGTTTTGGTTTGGCATGATACAATAAAGCCTCATGTCTTTTTCTAGAATCGCTCATAAATTAATTGTTAAGTGTAACGGACAAATATAAGGTTTTCAAAGGAAGAGAAAACGAAGAAAGGCATTCTTTTGAAAATGAATGTTTCTCTTGTAATTATAATAGAATTCCCTTTTTAATTTAGGTATTTTTATTTTCTTAATTTTAGGGCAGCAATCAAAGATTAAAGATGTTTGTGTAACAAAATCCTTAAATTTGACGTCTACTAAGAAAATATATATATATGAAAAGGAGTATTACGATCATCTTATTATTATTATTAGTATCTGCTGCGAATGCGCAGATAAAAGGAAAAGTAACAGATGAAAACGGACTTCCACTTTCTTCTGTAAGTGTTTATTTCGAGAACTCATTTACAGGCACCACAACAAATGATAACGGGGCGTACAGTTTAGCGTTAAAAAAAACAGGACGTTATGTTGTATTTTTTCAAATTTTAGGGTTTACGACCCTCAAGAAGGAGGTGAACATTACTTCTTTTCCTTTTGAATTAGATGCCGTTTTAAGAGAAGAGAATGTACAGTTAAAAGAAATTGTTATTTCAACAAAAGACAATCCTGCAAATAGAATCATTAGAAATGTTATTGCGAATAAAGAAAAGAATACAGATAAATATGCAAAGTATACCGCAAAATTTTATTCTCGTGGTTTGTATAAAATAAAAGATGCACCCAAGAGCTTTTTGGGGCAAAATTTAGGTGATTTTGGCGGTAGTTTAGATTCTACCAGAAGCGGAATTGTATACCTTTCTGAAACTATTTCGGAAATTAATTTTCAAAAGAACCCAAAGAAATTTAAAGAAAAAATTATTGCCTCTAAAGTATCTGGAAGGGATAATGGAATTAGTTTTAATAGGGCGGAAGATGCAAGTATTGACTTTTACGAAAATGAGGTAATGCTTGGCAATGATTTGATTTCGCCAATAGCCACAAGTGCTTTTAGCTATTACAAATTTAAGTTAGAAGGTTCTTTTTATGACACCAACGGGAGGCTGATTAACAAAATAAAACTAATTCCTAAGCGCGCAAATGATAGAGTCTTTTCGGGTGCGATATACATTGTAGAAGATGATTGGGCTTTATATGGAACAGATGTCTCTGTTACTGGCGCACAAATAAGCACACCTGTTGTAGACGTTTTGCATTTAAAACAAAACTATAATTACTCTTCTGAAAATGATGCCTGGGTTTTAATCAGTCAAAGCATCGACTTTAAATTAGATGCTTTTGGTTTTAAGTTGGATGGACGCTTTTCTGCAGCATATTCAGCGTATAATTTTTCATCTAAATTCTCTGAAAATACATTTTCAAATGAAGTTTTGTCTTTTGAAAAAAATGCAACAAAAAAAGATACTGTTTTCTGGAACAAGTTAAGACCTGTGCCTTTGACAAAAGAAGAGGTTAAAGATTATGTAGTTAAAGACAGTATTAACATAGTGCGTAAATCTAAAAACTATTTAGACTCTATAAACAAAAATCAAAATAAACTAAAGTTACTTTCGCCAATTACCGGCTACACCTATAGAAACTCTTTTGAAAAATGGTCATTATCCTTTTATGGTTTACTTGGTAATACTGGTTTTAATACGGTGCAAGGTTTAAACACCTCTTTAGGTTTTAACTACTCTAAAAGGTTGAATGATCTAGGGAAACGTTGGAATGTAGGTGTAAAATCTAACTATAGTTTTTCTGAAAAAGTACTACGACCCACCTTCTTTTTCACTAAAAAATGGAATAATATGTCTAGACCCCAAATAGGGGTTTCTGGAGGAGTTACAACTGCACAATTTAACGGTAGAGAACCAATTTCGGCCCTAGAAAATACGATTAGATCTTTGTATTTAAGAAATAATTATTTTAAGATTTACGAAAAGGGGTTTGTGAAAATCACCTATTCAGAAGAAATTAAAAACGGTATTTTCTTTTCAACATCTTTAGAGTACGCAAATAGAAATCCGCTCTTTAATACCAGTAATTACTCCTTTGCAAAACAAAGTAAAAATGCTCCGTATGCCTCAAACAACCCAGTAGATCAGACAGATTTTGAAAACGCACCATTTACTGCTCATAAAATCGCAACTTTAAATATTGGTACAACTTTTATTTTCAATCAAAAATATTTATCATATCCAGACAGAAAGTTTAATATGGGTAATGATAAGGCTCCTTCTTTGGCCGTGAATTATAGGAAGAATTTTGGAGCCTCAAATGCAGCATTAAATTCAGATTTATTTACAGCAAACATAAGACAAGAAATTAGTGCGGGGAATTATGGTAATTTCTCTTATAATTTAAGAGGAGGATTTTTCCTAAGAAAGAAAGAGATCGCTCTCATGGATAATTTACAAGCCAACGGAAACCAGTTAACTTTTGTTTTGGGCAATCAATTAGACAGTTTTGGGTTGCTAGATTATTACAAGTTTTACACCAATGATAAATATGCAGAAGCACATATTGAGCACAATTTTAAAGGAGCCTTTTTAAGTAAAATTCCATTAATTAATAAATTAAATCTCCATTTAGTTGCAGGTGCAAAAACTTTATTTATGGCAGACAATAAACCGTATTCAGAATATGCTATTGGTCTAGACAATATCGGTTTTGGTAAATGGCGCTTTTTACGAGTGGATTATGTAAACTCGAACTACGCAGGAATTAAAAATAACGGTTTCTTGTTTCGATTAAGTTTGTTTTAATTAGTTTTGAAGTATGAAGATTACACTACTTTTCTTTGGGGTTACTGCTGATTTAATTGGCAAAACAGTATTGGTTATGGCATTAGAAAACACCATGACTGTGGGTGCCCTTAAACTGGTTTTAAAGGAAAAATATTTGAAGTTAAAAAATATAGATACGTACGCAGTTGCTGTAAATGAAGCTTATGCAGAAGGTACTTTAGTTTTAAAAGAAGGGGATGTTGTTGCTATAATTCCACCGGTTAGTGGCGGATAGAAATGCTTTTTTAATCTACTTCTTTTAGCTCTTTTCAGCCTGTTTTAGGAAGCTAATTTTATGTGAAATAGTATTTTCCTTTCGAACTTCTAAAGAAAAAGACGCTGCTACTTTTGAAAGTATTTTTTATCCACATAGAAAGTACCAAAAGGGATAACAGAGGCGATACAAACAATCCCTAATTTCCTTGCGTTCCATTTCATCTCTTTTTTCAGGACGACCGCCAAAACAAGATAGAGCATAAATAAAACGCCATGCGGCATTCCTAGCATTTTTACATACGAAGTATCTCCTTGGAAGTATTTAATAGGTACCGCAACAAAAAGCAATAATAAGTAGGAGACTCCTTCTAAAAAGCTAATAATTCTAAAAATGTTTTTCATGGCTATTGAACTGCTATTATTTCGAATGATTCCAATCGTTCTTTGAAATTGTATCGAAAATTCTTGATTTGAAATTAGAAGACAAAAATACAAATTTGTTTTCCTATTTTTGTGGAACAATGAAGCGAATTTCCATAAAAATAGTATCTGAAAAATTAGAGGTATCCGAATGCCGAAATTTTGTGACAGACCCCTCTTGTGGAGGAATTTCTATTTTTATTGGAACTGTTAGGAATGATACTGAAGGCAAAGAAGTTTATCGGTTAGCATTTTCTTCCTACAAGCCAATGGCAATTAAAGAAATGGAAAAGATTGCAACCCTTGCTTTAGAGAAATTCCCTATTTACAAAATTGCTATGCATCATGCAGAAGGAGCTTTAGAGATTGGAGCGGTTCCAGTGATTATTGCCGTTTCTTCCAAACACAGGAAAGCTGCTTTTGAAGCATGTGAATTTGCAATTGATGCCTTAAAACAAACAGTACCTATTTGGAAAAAAGAATATTTTTCTGATGGACAAGTATGGGTAAATGCACATCCGTAGGTGATTTGTGGTTTGCAATATTCCTGAACAGTACTTGTCTGTGCTGCCGCAATACGCCAAGCACTGTTGTTTTAAATTATTTATTTTGCATAGCGATTCTGCAACCATAAGTAAAATTGTAATCCAAATAAAAGGGCTCCTGCCAGTAAATGAACTGCCTGTGTTCCAATCGGGATTTCTGCATAATACATTAAAATACCTGTAATTGCTTCTAGGAAAATTAAGAAGACAACCCAATTTACAAGCGTATATCCTAAGTTTTTTAGTTTATTTAAATAGAACATCCCAAAGTTTACCAAAACAATTGCAATTGTAAAAGACCTATGAAAGTAGAACTTAAAACTAGGATTCATTAAACTATGATTTTTGTTTTCAAAACCATAGAGCTTCACTTGTTCATCTATAAATTGTCGCACCTGTGTTCCCATCGCAATTTGTATCAATGAAAAAAGCACAGAAACAAGAAGTAATTTACTAAATAATGAATTGTATATAAATGTTTTTTTGGTGTCCGTAACAATAAACTTCAGCCACAATAAGAGTCCAATAATCAGCAAACCAAAAATCATGTGCACGGTAATAATGGCAGGAGTTAAGTTGGTGTCTACTACTGTTTTACCCAACCAAGCTTCAAATAGCATCAAAAAGAAAGCACCAAAAGCTAATATTGGGATCCTTTTGTCTGTTTTTCGGAGTTTAAAAGCGCCATGAATTAAAAACAAAAAGACAAAGCCAGCTAAGACAGAAATTAGTCTGTTAATATATTCTGTCCAGGTATGATACTTATTGAAGGTATTGTAATCGTGTTTTGTATATTCAGACCAGTTTTCCGTATTGAAACTTATATCCGTTTTTAAGTCGTGTGTAGCAACGAACAAAACTTCTTCTTTAATTATAATAAGACCTTCTTTGTAGGTGGTGTTTGGTTTCCAGGTAATTTGGTCTTCAGAGGTCGGTGGAATGTAGTAGCCAAAACATTTTGGCCAGTCAGGACACCCCATTCCAGAACCTGTCATTCGCACAATAGCACCGGCTAAAAATATTAAATAAACAGAAATAATAGTAATTTGTACTATTCTTGGAAATCTCTTCTTCATCAAAAAATCTTTTTACAAAGATACTTCAAAAATAGTGTTGCGAGTGCACTATCTACAAAGTGCTCTTATGTGTAAAAAGTCTAAATAAAGCCTGTTTTTAAAAAATAAAATTAAAGCCTAATTTAAGCAAACAACAACTTTTTAATTTTTCGAGAGAAAATCACTTTTAAAAGTTTTTTCGAGAATATCAACAGTAGTAGGAACTTAGGTGTTTTTAATATTTTAAACACCTGTTATACAGTGCTTTGAAAAAGCGTTATTTTTTTGCGATATCCGTAAAACTTACCAAATTGTTAAAAACTATGTGGATTTTGTGAATAACTATGACTTTCATTTCGGAACAAAAAAGGCAATCTTTGTAGAGGTTGATTCCAACAATCTATTAACTATTAAATAATACCGAATTACTGTGAAAATTACTCAAATCATAAAAAGAGACGCTTTAACTAACCTTTTTGAGTTAGATAAAATTACAAAAGCGATTCAAAAAGCGATGCTATCTGTAGAGAATGGCACTAAAAATGACGCCATAGCAATATCTAATAGTGTAAATGAAACCTTATTAGAAAGGAAACAGAATGAACCTGATTATATTCCCACAGTAGAACAAGTTCAAGATATAGTTGAGTATAAACTAATGGACAGCCCTTTCCAAGATGTTGCAAAAGCATATATTTTGTACAGAAATGAGCAAGCAAGAATTAGAAAAAGGAATGTTTTTGAAAAAAGACTAAATTTAAAACCATACGATTACCCTGCTTTGACTGATTATGTTGACGCTATTAGACACTCGTATTGGATTCATACAGAATTTAATTACACTAGCGACATACAAGATTTTAAGGCATACCTTTCAGAAACAGAGAAAAGTGCTATAAAAAACACAATGCTCGCAATTTCTCAAATAGAAGTTGCTGTCAAAACCTTTTGGGGAGATATTTATAAAAAAATGCCGAAGCCAGAAATTGGAGCAGTAGGTTCTACATTTGCAGAAAGTGAAGTGCGTCATCATGACGCTTATTCGCACTTATTAGAAATTTTAGGATTAAACAATGAGTTTGAGAACTTAAAGAAGAACCCTGTAATGATGCGTCGGGTGAACTACTTAGAAGGCGCTTTAAAAAATGTAAAAAGTGAGGACAATAAAGAGTTTTCAGAATCTATAATTCTATTTTCTTTATTTATTGAGCACGTATCTTTGTTTTCTCAGTTCTTAATTATCATGGCTTTTAACAAGCACAAAAATGTGTTGAAAGGAATTTCTAACGTGGTAGAAGCAACCTCGAAAGAAGAACAGATACATGGAGATTTTGGCATTGATATTATCAAAATTATTAAAGAAGAGAACCCAGATTGGTTTGATGAAGACCATAGCTTAATGGTGCAAGAAATGTGTGAAGAAGCATTTATTTCTGAAAGCAAAATAATTGATTGGATTTTTGAAAAAGGAGAGTTAGACTTCTTACCTAAAAATGTAATTAAAGAATTTATAAAAAATAGATTTAATAAATCATTAGGAAGTATTGGTATTACAAAAATATTTGAAATCGATGAGACTTTACTTTCGCAAACAGATTGGTTTGATGACGAAATTATAGGAACCAAACACGGAGATTTTTTCGTAAAAAGATCTATCAACTACAGCAAACGAACTAAAAGTATAACCAGCGACGACCTATTTTAAATGATAAATCCAAACGAACTAAAGACGACCGATCTTACAGAACACGAAAAATTAATTCAAGCAAACAACAACGCTAGAAAAGAAATTCTTGAAAAAAGAAAAGAACCAGAAATTGCCTGGTTGACAGAAAATAGCCGTAAATTTTTAGAATCGGGTTATTTAACAGGAAAAACAACCCCAGAAGAAAGAATTCGCGAAATAGCGGATAACGCAGAAGGGATCTTAAAGATTAAAGGTTTTTCTGATAAGTTTTACAAGTACATGGCAGCGGGTTATTATTCGTTATCATCGCCGGTATGGTCTAATTTCGGAAAGAAAAGAGGTTTGCCTATCAGTTGTTTTGGTTCGCATGTGGCAGATGATATGGGTGATATTTTGTACTCACAGTCAGAAGTTGGTATGATGTCTAAATTAGGAGGTGGTACTTCTGGATATTTTGGGAAATTACGAAACAGAGGTGCAGATGTTAAAAACAATGGTTCTTCATCGGGTTCAGTGCACATCATGCAATTGTTTGAAAAAATGGTGGATGTAGTGAGCCAAGGCTCTGTAAGACGTGGACGTTTTTCTCCCTATTTACCGGTAGATCATGAAGATATTAAGGAGTTTTTAGAAATAGGTACCGAAGGAAATCCAATCCAAGAATTAACGCACGGTGTTACTGTGAGTGACAAATGGATGGAAGAAATGATTGCGGGTGATACAGAAAAGAGAGGTATCTGGGCAAAAATACTACAAAGAAGAGGAGAAATAGGGTATCCATATATTCTGTTTAGAGACAATGCAAATAATGGAACGGTAGATGTCTATAAAGACAAAAACCATGAAATTTATGCAAGTAACCTGTGTACAGAAATAATGTTACCTTCTAATGACGATTGGTCTTTTGTATGTTGTTTGTCATCGATTAACCTGGTGCACTATGAAGAGTGGAAAGATACGGATGCCGTAGAAACACTTGCCTACTTTTTAGATGCAGTAATGCAAGAGTTTATTACAAAATTAGAAGTTTATAAAGATTCTCCAAAAAGAGACGATCAGTTTACATTTCGTTTTATGGAAAAAGCATATAATTTTGCAAAAGATAACAGAGCTTTAGGTTTAGGAGCTTTGGGTTGGCATTCACTATTACAGTCTAAAATGCTAGCATTTGATAGCCAAGAAGCATATGATTTAAATACTGAAATCTTTAAGGTAATTAAAGAAAAATCATACAAAGCGTCAGAGGAAATGGCAGAAATGTACGGTGAACCAGCTGTTTTAAAAGGGTATGGAAGACGGAATACTACTTTAAATGCAATTGCACCAACTACATCGTCTGCATTTATTCTAGGACAAGTATCACAAGGGATAGAGCCAATTTGGTCTAATATTTACGTGAAAGATATCGCGAAGATAAAAACTACGATTCGGAATCCTGTTTTAGAAAAATTATTAGAAGATAAAGGGGAAAGTACTTCAGATGTTTGGAAGAGTATTCGAGACAATGATGGTTCTGTGCAGCATTTATCGATTTTAACAGAAGCAGAAAAAGAGGTATTTAAAACTTATTCAGAAATAGATCAAAAGGTAATTGTATATCAAGCAGCAAATAGACAAAACCACATAGATCAAGGGCAATCTATAAATATTATGGTGCACCCAGACATGCCAATTAAAGAAGTAAATGATGTATATATTACGGCTTGGAAATTAGGAGTAAAATCGATGTATTACCAGCACAGTATGAATGCAGCGCAAAAATTTAAGCAAAAGAAAGACTGTTTAAATTGCGAAGGATAATCCCTGCGATTATTTTTTATTAAAAGTTGATAAAAAAGAGAAGTCGAAAGGCTTCTCTTTTTTCGTATTTTCGTTCTTTCTTTTAATCTTTGTCTTGAAACTTAGCAAGAAAGAACTTCATTACTAAATAAAGAGAATCATGAACTGGGAAGAACTCCTTTCTTTAAAACGATTTGGCGATACGCAAAAACGTGAAAGAATAGCACAAGATGAAACCCGTTTGGGTTTCGATGTAGATTTTGATAGAATTATCTTTTCATCTGCCTTTAGAAGTCTACAAGACAAAACACAAGTTATTCCGCTGTCTGAAACGGACTTTGTGCATACGCGTTTGACGCATAGTTTAGAAGTTTCTGTGGTGGGAAGAACGCTCGGGAGAAGAGTGGGTAAAGTCTTATTAGAACGCCATCCAAATTTAGTAGCATTGGGCTATACTTTCAATGATTTTGGAGCTATTACAGCTGCTGCTTCTGTAATGCATGATATCGGAAATCCCCCTTTTGGTCATTCGGGAGAAAAAGCAATTGGAGAGTATTTTAAAACTGGAAATGGCGCAAAATACAAAGAACAACTTAACAATAAAGAATATCAAGATCTAATAGATTTTGAGGGAAATGCAAATGGGTTTAAGATTTTAACAGAATCCAGAGAGGGCGTTTCCGGAGGATTGAGACTTTCGTATGCGACATTAGGAGCCTTTTTAAAATATCCAAAAGAAAGTCTTCCCAAAAAACCAACGCCACACATTGTAGATAAAAAGTACGGATTCTTTCAATCAGAGAAAGCGGCATTTTTAGACGTTGTTCAGGATTTAGGGATGTTGCGAAAAGCAACAAATGCAATCTCTTATTACAGACACCCTTTGGCGTATTTAGTAGAGGCGGCAGATGATATTTGTTATACAATTATCGATTTTGAAGACGGTATAAATTTGGGTTTGATAGAGGAAGAGTTCGCCTTAGAATACATGATTAAATTAGTGAAAGATACCATTGATATTAAAAAGTATCATTCACTTCAGCATAAAACAGATCGGGTAAGTTATTTACGCGCACTGGCGATAGGAGTTTTAATTAATGAAACAGTAGCCATCTTTTTAGCAAATGAAGAAGCTATTTTGAGCGGGACTTTTGAGAAGTCTTTGTTGGACAAATGTAAATATGAGGCACAAATAAATGACATTCTTAAAATAAGTGTTTCCAAAATTTACCAAAGTACAGATGTCGTAGAAAAAGAGGTCGCAGGCTATCGCATTATTGCAGACTTATTGGATGTATTTGTTACTGCTTTAAATAATAAATTTGACGGTAACTCTTCTAATTTTGACGATTTAGTATTAAATTTATTGCCCGAAGAATACAAAACAGAGTCTGTTCACCTGTATGATAGAATTATGCAAGTTTGTAGTTATGTGTCAAGAATTTCGGACAGTTATGCCATACGAATGCATAAAAAATTAACAGGAAATATTAGCTAATCTAAGAGGCACATTGATTTCTAGATTAAATTAAATAGGGGAGGAAAATCTTATAAAATGTTGTTTTCCGTTTTCTTAGGAACTTAATATTGTAATAAAAAAGACGCTAATTTTAGCGTCTTTTTTATGTTTTAGAAAATAGGTTTGCTAAATTACTTGGATTTAAGCCGATCTTATTTTGAAGTTCAGAAACACTACCATGTGCCACAAAATCATCTGGGATTCCGATAATTTTTATATTATTTTGATAGTTGTGTTCAGAAGCAAACTCTAAGATAGCCGATCCAAAGCCTCCTTTTATTGTGCCATCTTCAACCGTGAAGATCGTTTTATGACTTTTAAAAATATGGTGCAGTAGTGCAGTATCTAACGGTTTTATAAAACGCATGTCAAAATGTGCGGTGCCAGTGCTGTCTTTTAGTAAATGAATTGCTTCAGAAACATTTTTTGCAATTGTTCCAACGGATAATATGGCTATTTCATGTCCTGTTTTTAGCTGCACTCCCTTTCCAATTTCAATTTTTTCAAAAGGTTTTTGCCAGTTTATGATAGTTCCTGTTCCTCTTGGATAGCGAATTGCAATTGGGTTTTTTAACCCTAATTGTGCGGTGTATAAAATATTTCGCAGCTCAATTTCAGTTCTAGGAGCAAAAACAATTAAATTAGGAATGCTGCGCAAGTATGTTAAATCGAAAACGCCATGGTGTGTGGCACCATCTTCTCCAACCAAACCAGCTCTATCTAAACAAAAAATTACCGGTAAGTTTTGAAGTGCAACATCGTGAATTACTTGATCATAAGCACGTTGTAAAAAGGTGGAATAAATATTACAATATGGGATTAAACCCTGGGTTGCCATTCCTGCTGCAAGTGTTACGGCGTGTTGTTCTGCGATTCCGACATCAAAGGTTCTTTTGGGGAATTTTTCGAACATAAATTTCAAGGAACTCCCTGTTAACATTGCGGGCGTAATTCCGACAATATTTTTATTTTTTGCAGCTAGTTCAACAATTGTTTTACCAAAAACATCTTGATATTTAGTATATAAGCTCGCGGCTTTTTGAATCCGCTCTCCTGACATTTTATCAAATTTCCCAGGAGCATGGTAGGTTACCTGATCCTGTTCAGCTTGCTGTAATCCTTTTCCTTTGGTGGTAATAACATGTAAAAACTTAGGTCCTTTAACTCCTTTTAAGCGTTCTAGCTCTGCGAGTAGTTTGGGTAAATTATGACCATCTATCGGTCCAGAGTAATCGAAGTTTAACGCTTTGATTATATTGTTTTGGGCTGCGAGTTTGCGATCTGTTTTTACGCGTGTTAAATATTCTTTTAAAGCACCTACAGACGGATCTATACCGATTGCATTGTCATTCAAAATAATTAATAAATTGGCTTTAGAAACTCCTGCATGGTTTAGTGCTTCAAAAGCCATTCCACTTGCGAGCGAAGCATCGCCAATAACTGCAATGTGTTGTTTTGCCGTTTCCCCTTTTAAATTAGAGGCAATTGCCATTCCTAAGGCTGCAGAAATGGAGGTAGAAGAGTGTCCAACACCAAAAGTGTCAAAGTGACTTTCTTTTCTCGAAGGAAACCCTGCAATTCCATTCAATTGCCTGTTGGTATGAAAAACGGTCTTTCTTCCTGTTAAAATTTTATGCCCATAGGCTTGATGTCCCACATCCCAGACCAATAGATCGTTTGGTGTATCAAATAAATAATGGAGTGCAATAGTGAGCTCCACAACCCCTAAGCTTGCCCCTAAGTGGCCTTCTTTTGTTGCGACAACGTCAATTATAAATTCACGCAGTTCTTTCGCCAATACTGGTAATTGGGTGGGATTTAACTTTCTTAAATCTTTTGGATTCGATATGTGATCTAGCAAGGAATACATCTGACTACAAAAATACAACTTCAAATTTTAGGTTTGCAAAATGGGGAACGAATAAATACAAATCTATCGTAAATATTTTACTTAATTTTGTCATTCAGAAGCAACTACACATGATCCAACCCTTTGATGATATTTATTTTATGAAAAAAGCTTTTCAAGAAGCTGAAAATGCCTTTGATAAAGGCGAAATTCCGGTAGGAGCGGTTATTGTTTTAAAAGATCAAATAATCGCAAGAGCACACAACTTAACAGAAACCTTAAACGACGTTACGGCGCATGCAGAAATGCAGGCATTTACTTCGGCAGCAGATTTTTTAGGTGGGAAATACTTAAAAGAGTGTATTTTATATGTTACGCTAGAACCTTGTCAAATGTGCGCAGGAGCAAGTTATTGGGCGCAAATAGGTAAGATTGTATACGGTGCTTCGGAACCGGAAAGGGGATTTAAAACCTTGAATACTACGCTGCATCCAAAGACTGCAGTGGTGGGAGGTGTCTTTGAAAAGGAATGTTTGCAGATTTTGAAGCGCTTTTTTATTGAGAAGCGGAATTTGAACTAAGGGGATCCTCTAAATATTCTAAAATATCAGCAGGCTGACATTCTAAAGCTTTACAAATGGCTTCCAAAGTAGAAAAGCGAATTGCTTTCGCTTTTCCAGATTTTAGGATGGATAAATTCGCTGTCGTAATGTCAATAATTTCGGCCAATTCTTTGCTTCGCATTTTACGCCTGGTAAGCATTACATCTAAGTGCACTATGATTGCCATATTATATGGTTAAGTCGTTTTCTTGTTTTGTTTTTTCCGCTATTTTGAATACTTCACTTAGAATCAAAAAGAACAGTCCCAAACAAATAAGTACTAAATGCTCATTTAAGCCAAAGGAGAGACTTACTTTTTGCTCAAAATATACTGTACCAATTATTGACACTATGAGTGAAATTAAACCAGAGACAATTAGGAGATTTCCTGTCTTTTTAAACGCTTTAATAACCGTTCCTTCAAATATTTTTATGCGAATAAAATGATGTAATACTTTTCGGAAGAAGTACAAAGCTGCAATAATAAATAAATAGTTTAGTATCGAAATAATAAATAATATTTTTGAGAAGAGATCATTTTGATCGAAGTGAATTCTATTCACCTCGATATTTAAATCACTTAAGTCAATACATAAAATGGCAACAGAAAATCCAAGAAGAACGAGTATGGTAGGCATGGAAAATATCCAAAGGAGATCTACAAGCCACTTTAATAGAGTAATTTTTTTCATATTTCTATGGTTTTTAAGTATGCAAACATACAATAATTATTGATAAACAATAATAAATTAGGTGTATTTCAGGTTTATCGTGCTATCCGTTTGTAGGAAGTTCTTTGGATAACTTCGTGTAGGCCTTTTTTAATTTTCCTACTACAAGGAACATTTCTCCAGTATCTAAGTGGCCAAATCCAAAGTGAATTGCACAGGTATTTTTATCCTGGTATAGAATCGTTTTTGGTAAAAACAAATCATTTTTTTCAGCTTCTTCTGCTAATTTTACCAAGGATATTTTAGGGTTAAATTGCAGCCAAATAGCCAATCCGCCGGTGGGAATTTCCCAATGTGCAATCGTCGAAAATTGTTCTTTTAGAAGTGCACACAAAGAATCGCGCCTTTCTTTATAACGCACCACATTTTTTTTCATAAGGCGAGAAATCTCTCCTTCATTAATCAATTCCGAAAGCATTTGCTCCTGTATAAAGTCCCCCTGCTTGTCGAGTAATTGCAAATAGTTTTTCGCCTCAGAGATTAGGTTGTCTGGTGCAACGACAAAGCCTGTTTGAAAACTTGGAAATAGTGATTGCCCAAGCTTTCCTAAATAAATAACCATTCCGTTTCCATCTGCACTTGCCATTGGTAACATTGGAGAACCTTCAAACTGAAAGTCGTAATCGTAATCATCTTCAATAATGGCAAACCCGAATTCCTTGGCAAGTTGTAACAACGCTAAGCGTCTCGCTGTGCTTAGTTTTACGGTTGTTGGGTAATCGCGATGTGCACAGATATAGACACACCGTATGCTGTTTTTTATAAAATGTTTTTTAATGTATTCAATATCTAAACCTTCGGCATCTACAGGAATGGTTTTGATGCTAGCTCCTGCCTGTTGAAAAATCATATTGGCGGCATAATTACTTAAATTACCTACCAGTACAATATCGTCTTGTTTTATCAATAGCTGAGAGACGATGTATAAACTCATTTCTGTGCTGCGTGTACTAATGATGTTTTTAGGTTGTATGTGAAAACCCCTTGTTGCATTTAAATAGTTGCACAGTTGTGTTTGAAATACAGAATAGGAAAGTTCGCTAGGCCTGTTCCATTTTTTTATCAATGTCTTTCTTTTCATTGCAGCACTGTACCACCTCGTAAACTGATGCACGGGATGCAAGCGCACATCCGGTCTTCCGTCATTAATACTGTATTTTGCAGTGGTTACTCGAACCGTAGATGCTAGATGAAATGATTTTTGAAAAGGAAACCCAGTGGTTTTTGCGTAGCGATATGCTGCTGCTATTTTTTGTGAAGGGGCTTTTATTTTTGCCGTATTTAAGGCGGGCACCAAAACAAAGGTGCCTTTATTAGGTACGATGTCTACCCAACCTTGAGCAGCCAACTCTTCATAGATTGCCACGGCAGTATTTCTATGTACCTTTAATATAAGTCCCAATACCCGAGTTCCTGGTAACTTTGTGCCTTTAGAAAGGTATTTTCGCTGTATCGCATTTACAATCTGCTGTGAAACTTGGATGTATACAGGTTGAGATATAGATTTATCAAAATCAATTAATTGTTTAAAAAGTGTAATAACCGGACTATCTATCATTTTAAAACTGGACTAGGTTAGTCGTCCGGAAAGTTACGACTTTTGCATTGCTTTTAAAATAAAAAAAAACATTAAAATGAACCAAAGTAAATTATTAATGAGTGCAGTTTTAGTCTTGCATTTGAATCTATTTTCACAGGAAACGACGCCAGTTCAAGAACTGGATACAATTGTAATAAAATCTACAAGGATTGATTTACCGTTTAAAGAAAATTCGAGAACCATTACGGTGATTACTTCTGAAGATATAAAAAACAGCGCAGCTACCAACGTTGCAGATATATTACAACAAGTAGCGGGTGTAGATATTAGGAGAAGAGGTACTGGAGGAGGTCAGGCTGATTTGTATATTAGAGGGGGTGGTTTTGATCAAACATTAGTATTAATTGACGGAATTAAAATGGACGATGCACAGACAGGACACCATACCATGAATGCCGCCTTGCCGATTGAAGTTATTGAAAGAATAGAAATTATTAAAGGACCTGCAGCAAGAGTTTTCGGACAAAATGCATTTACCGGAGCCATCAATATTGTGACTAAAAAAAGGTTGTCGAACACGGTTTCTGCAAATATAGAAGCGGGTTCCTTTGGGCAATTAAATGGATCTTTGACGGTGGGTAAAGAATTTAAAAATTCCGCTATAATTGCACATGTTGGTGTATTAACTTCAGATGGGTATCGAAAAAATTCAGATTATAATAATTACAATTATTTCTTAAAAGGAGTATTTAATAAAAAGCAGCAGCCGATTGAAGTAGTGGCTACTTTTTTCGATAAAAAATTTGGTGCACAAAATTTTTATACACCAGAAGCATATGGGTTTAATGAATATGAAGAAACGCAGAACAGTCTATTAGGAGTTTCTACAACTTTTAAGACAGATAAGTTTAAAATTACACCAAGGGCATACTGGAAAAGAGGGCAGGATATTTTCTTATTGAAAAGAGACGATCCAAGCTTTTATAGAAATTTACATATTACAAACAAGGCAGGTGTAGAAGTAAATGCGGCGTATACCTCCAATTATGGAATAACGGGTTTTGGAATTGATGTTTCTAGGGTTGCTATAAGCAGTAATAACTTGGGAGATCGAGATCGGAAAATGGCAAATTTATTTTTAGAACATCGTTTCAAATTTGCAGAAGGTGCTATAGACATAACTCCGGGTATTGCGGTTACCTATTTTTCTGACTTTAAATTTCATGCGTTTCCAGGATTAGATCTTGGTATTGTTGTATCAGAAAACCTGAAGGTTTATGGAAATTTAGGAGTTACTTATAGAATTCCAACGTATACCGATTTATATTATAAAGATGCAAGTACGAATGGGAATCCTGATTTAAAACCAGAAGAAGCATTTGCACAGGAAATAGGGTTGAAATATAATTCTAAACGATTTACGAGTTCTCTTGCCTTTTTTAATAGAGATGCTACTAACTTAATCGATTATGTCCGTACAAATACTACAGATTCTAAATATACGGCCACAAATATAACAAAGGTAAACACCAAAGGTTTTGAGTTAAATACCGCCTATCGTTTTAAAATAAATAATTTGAACCAGATGGTTTCTTTTGGTTACAACTTTTTAGATGATGATATTTTAGATCAAAATAAAGACCTGTCTCGCTATTCTTTAAACACTTTAAAACATCAATTCATTACGCGATTTACGAGCAAATTATTTAAAAACATCAGTCAAAATATTATTTACAGACATTCAGAGCGTGCTATCGGTACCAGCTATAATGTTTGGGATGCTTCAGTCAATGTTGCGTTTAAAAGCTTTAACCTAACCGTTACAGCGAATAATATATTTGATGCAGCTTACATTGAATCTGGTTTTGTTCCAATGCCACCGCGGTCTATTTTATTAGGTGTCCGTTATGGGTTCTAATTAAATCTTTTCCTTTAAATTTTAGATGTCTTGATGCTTAAGTGTATCAAGACATTTTTTTTGTCAGAGTTTTAATTCAGGACTTGTTTGATTGCGTACAATAAAAATTAGACCGAATAGCATTGCGCTGAGAGGGCCGACCTCGACCTACTTTTTTTTAAAAAGTGAGCGCATAGATAAGAGTTTTAAAAAGATGATTGGCAAGTATATAGGCTGCTGCTGTTTTTTTAGTCTAAAAGAAGCGTGCTGTCCTAACAGAAGGAACTTTTGTCCATTTTTAAAGCAGTGTATAGGTTGCATCTTTGCAGTGTAATTAAACAGGAACGCTTTTCACAAGTATGGCAGCATACTTTATAGACAGCAGCAGTGTTCCGTAAAAAATCAAGCAAATGAATACCACAAAAAACACCCAATGTCCAAACTGCTGGGGATATCAAACCTATGACGATCAGCACCCAGAACAGCAGCTTTGCGAATGTAATACAGCAGTATAATAACGAATAGTAAAACAATTTAAAACAGTAATTATGAGCATATTTAATGTACCAACAAAAAATGAAGTATCAGAAAATAATCAAGAAATTTTCACGCAATTAGAAAAAGGTTTGGGATTTGTACCCAATATATACGCTTCTCTGGCACACAGTGAAACAGCCTTGGAGAATTTTTTAGCTTTTGGAAATTCAAAAACAAGTTTTTCAGCGAAAGAAAAAGAAGTGATTAACTTGGCCGTTAGTCAGGTAAATGAGTGTATTTATTGCTTGTCAGCGCACACGGCAATCGGAAAAATGAATGGTTTTTCTGATGCACAAATTCTAGAATTAAGGGCAGGGAACGCTTCTTTTGACGCAAAGTTAGATGCTTTGGCAAAATTAGCAAGAAACACCGCTATAAATAGAGGTGCTGCAACTGCGGAAGTTGTAGCGAATTTCTATGCACAAGGCTATACAAAAGGAGGTCTTGCAGATGCCATTTTGGTCATCGGAGAAATTACAGTTACAAATTATTTCCACAAAACAACAGCAGTTGCGGTCGATTTTCCAATCGCTCAGCCATTAGAAATAGCGACGGTATAACTTGTTAAAACTAAAAAATAGCAATGTAGTTTATGATGAGGTTCTTAGAAAGGCAAACAGTACTGTTTGCCTTTTTTTATGGGTATTATTTTATGGTTTTTTCTACTTGGAAAGAACCCATCATTTTTTAGAAAAATTTTAAGAATGTCGCTGGAGAGTAATGAATATAAATAGACGTTCTACTCATAAAAAATGTAGAATGTTAGGAAGTGCATCCGCTCTTGGCAGTGCATGAACTAGAAATAGCTAATTAAAAACTGTTAAGACAACACGAAGCATTTACTTTAAAGAATAAAAGGCTTATTTTTGTACACACATAAAAACACAGACATTTGTTAAATTACTATTCTTATCCCCACACCACTTCTAAAGAGTGGGTTACTTTTGTTCATGGAGCAGGAGGGAGTAGTTCTATTTGGTTCAAGCAGGTGCGTGATTTTAAAAAGCATTTTAATGTTTTAATTTTAGATTTACGGGGCCACGGCAATAGTAAGCCAAAATTAAAAGATACCTTTAAAATAAAATATACTTTCGATTCTATTACCGCGGACATTGTTGAGGTTATTGATGCGTTAAAAATTGAAAAATCTCACTTTATTGGGATTTCTTTAGGGACTATTTTAATTCGGAATTTAGCCGAAAAAAGACCAGAATTGGTAAAAAGTATGATTATGGGTGGCGCCATTATAAAGATGAACTTCCGCTCTCAAGTACTCATGAAAGTTGGGACTATTTTTAAATCGGTAGTACCGTATATTTTTTTGTACAAACTCTTTGCATTCATTATTATGCCGAAGAAAAATCACAAGAAATCAAGATTATTATTTGTAAACGAAGCGAAAAAATTATATCAAAAAGAATTTATACGTTGGTTCAAATTAACTTCAGAAATTAATCCTTTGTTGCGCTTTTTTAGGGCAAAAGATATTAAAATTCCGACCTTATATGTTATGGGGGCGGAAGACCATTTGTTTTTGCCTTCCATTAGAAATATTGTCGCAGAACACGTAACATCTTCTCTTTTTGTAATTGCGAATTGTGGACATGTTGTAAATGTAGAGCAACCAGAAACCTTTAACAATAAAACTATTTTATTTATTAATTCTTTGGCATAAAAAAAGCGTGTTGAAAAACACGCTTTTGTAACTTTTTAGTTCAAATTTTAATTTTGCATTAGGTCTTCAATCTCTTCGGCTTCAATAGGAATGTTTCCCATTAAATTAAAAGGAGTTCCATGTTCTTGAATTACCACATCATCCTCTAAACGAATTCCAAAACCTTCCTTAGGTAAATAAATTCCAGGCTCTACTGTAAAGACATTATTTGCTTCCATTTTTTCATATAACAAGCCGTAATCATGGGTGTCTAAACCAATATGATGAGAGGTTCCGTGCATGAAATATTTTTTATATGCAGGCCAATTTTTGTCTTCATTCTGGACATCTGCTTTGTCTAATAATCCTAATTTTAAGAGCTCTGAAGTCATTAGTTTCCCTACTTCTTCGTGGTATTCTTTCCAGAAATTTCCAGGAACTAACATGTTTGTAGCCTCTTTTTTTACGTGGTTTACAGCATTATAGACGGCTCTTTGTCTGTCAGAAAATGTACCAGAAACAGGAATCGTTCTTGTCAAATCAGAAGCATAATTTGCATATTCTGCAGCAGTATCTAACAAAATTAAATCTCCACTTTTACATTGCTGATTGTTCTCTGTATAATGCAATACATTGGCATTATTCCCAGAGGCTATAATTGGTGTATATGCAAAACCTTTCGAACGGTTTTTCATAAACTCATGAATTAATTCTGCCTCAATCTCATACTCCCAAACACCGGGTTTTGTGAAGCCTAAAATTCTACGGAATCCTTTTTCTGTGATGTCACACGCATTTTGCATGAGTTTCAATTCAATAGGATCTTTTACAGAACGCAAGCGTTGTAAAATCGGGTTGCTTTTTGCCACGGAATGGGCAGGATATTTTGCCAACAGTGTTTTTATAAAACGATCTTCACGAGTTTCTGTTTCTACATTTGCTCTATAATGCTCATTGGTGTTGATGTAAAAAGTATGGCAGTAGGTAGACATTTCAAACAATACTTTGTCTAAGTCCTGCAGCCAATGCACATTTTTAATACCCGACGTTTCAAGGGCAGCCTCTTTGGTTAGCTTCTCCCCTTCCCAAACAGCGATGTGTGCGTTGGTTTCCCTTACAAATAATACTTCCCGTAAGCTTTCATTCGGGCAGTCAGGAAATAACACCAATACACTTTCTTCTTGGTCTACACCACTTAGATAAAAGATATCTCTGTGCTGTTCGAAGGGCATTGTACTGTCTGCGCTAATCGGATAAATATCGTTGGAATTAAAGACAGCCAAACTATTTGACTTCATTTGTGAAGTAAAGTTTGCACGGTTTTTTATAAATAACTCACGTTCTATTTTATGGTATTTCATTCGGGGTCGTTTTTATTGAAATACAAAGGTAGCAATAATAATTACGAAGTTAAAAGGGTGCGTCGAAAGACCAAATAAATAAAAGCCCTTTGCTGTTTATTGAAAACGGCAAAGGGCATGATATAGCACTTAATAGGTATCTTTATATTTAGTAACGTTTCTTTTTTGGTCCGCCAGTTCTTCCTCTACCAGACGGTTCTGAAGGCTTATTTCCTTTAAAGTGTGGTTTGCTCTTCGGTCTATTACTGTCAGATTTATTCTTTTTACCAAAAGAACCTTTGCTCTGTGAAGCAGCTCTTTTTGGAGGATCTGTATCTGTAGGTTCAAAACCTTCTACGATTGTTGATTTTAATTTTTCTTTTAATAGTTTTTCAATTTCACTTTGGTATTCACTCTCCTCACTACACACCAAAGAAATTGCTTCTCCTGCAGCCCCTGCTCTTCCTGTTCTACCAATTCTATGTACATAATCTTCGGGTACATTTGGCAATTCAAAATTAACAACATGTGGCAGTAAAGGAATGTCTAACCCACGTGCCGCAATATCTGTAGCTACTAAAATTTTAATACTCCCGTCTTTAAAATTTTTCAATGCTTTTGTTCTTGCACCTTGGCTTTTGTTACCGTGAATGGCCGCAGCGGAAATCCCTGCTTTTATTAATTTTTCTGTCAGTTTATTCGCACCGTGTTTTGTTCTTGTAAAAACTAAAACCTGGTTCCAATTCCCCTCTTTGATTAGTTTTATGGTAAATTCTGTTTTCTTGCTTTTGTCAACTTTATAAACCTTGTGCGTTACTTTTTTTGCTGTTGAATTCTGAGGAGCAGTTTCTACAGAAACAGGATTCCTTAAAATTCCAGAAGCTAATTTTTTAATATCGTTGGAAAAGGTTGCTGAAAACATCAAGTTCTGACGTTTGGTAGGCATAAAACTAATGATTTTGTTGATGTCTCTAACAAAACCCATATCTAACATCCGATCCGCTTCGTCTAAAATTAAAACTTCTACACGTTTAAAAGAAAGTGCTTTTTGATCGTGTAGGTCTAGCAACCTACCTGGAGTAGCTACTAAAATATCGACACCACTTCTTAGCGTTGCAATTTGTGGTTTTGCATTTACGCCTCCAAAAACTACTGTAGACTTGATGTCTACATATTTACTATATTCTCTTACATTGTCATGAACTTGTGCAGCTAATTCTCTAGTTGGTGTTAGCACCAGCGCACGCAAAGGTCTGTATTTTGGGTGTTTTGTTTCTGCTAAATGCTGTAAAACAGGGAGTGTAAAGCCTGCAGTTTTTCCAGTTCCGGTCTGTGCGGAAGCTAAAATATCTTTTCCTTCTAATATGTGTGGAATTGCTTTTTCTTGTATTGGTGATGGTTTGGTGTATCCTTTTTCTTCAACTGCTTTTACCAGTGCTGGAGATAAACCTAAATCTTTAAATGTCATATACGTTATTTATGAAGGCAACTTTATGTAGTTGTTTCAGGCCGCAAAGATACATTCTTTAAAATTAGACCGGAATATTTCTTGACAATCCTTTTTGTGTTAATTTTTTTGATATGCGGATTACAAGCTGTAATTTCAACCTTTTAAAATATAAACGAAGTTCCTATGAAATCTATTTTTCAATTTTTAGTATTGATTTTTTCGATAACGTTAGCAGCGCAAGATCCTACAGGCTCTAAAGTTACACAACAAGCTATAGAACAGAGAGGGGCTATGAAGCAAGCTTCATTAGTAAAAAACCTTACTTTCACAAGTATTGGTCCTACTGTAATGAGCGGTCGCGTAGCAGATGTTGCTGTAAACCCCAACAACGTCACAGAGTTTTATGTTGGGTATGCTTCAGGAGGCTTGTGGTATACAAATAATAACGGAACTTCATTTACTCCTGTTTTAGACAGTGCACCAACACAGAATATTGGAGATATTGCCGTTGACTGGAATACTGGAACGATATGGGTGGGTACAGGAGAAAAAAACTCGTCTCGTTCCTCTTATGCAGGGATTGGTGTTTTAAAATCCACAGATAGCGGAGAAACCTGGGAACATGTTGGTTTATCAGACGCACATCATGTAAGTAGAATTTTAATCAACCCAAACAATGCAGAGGAAGTAATTGTTGGTGTTATTGGGCATTTATACTCTTCAAACTCAGAAAGAGGTGTTTTTAAAACGGTAGACGGCGGGAAAACTTGGGTAAAATCTTTATTTATAAATAATGAAACTGGTATTATCGATGTCGCTTTTGCTCCAGAAAACTTTAATATCATGTACGCCGCCTCTTGGGAGAGAGCTCGCAAAGCTTGGAACTTTGACGGCGATGGGAAGCACTCAGCAATTTATAAAAGTACAGATGCTGGAAGTTCTTGGGTGAAAATTGGAGTAAAAAGTGGGTTCCCCGTTGGGAATGGAGTCGGTAGAATTGGACTGGCTGTTTATAATGAAGATACGGTGTATGCTTTGCATGACAGTCAGTTTAGAAGACCAAAAGAAATTGATGAAAAACAGTCAAATGTTTTAACAAAAGAGGATTTTAAAACGATGTCCGCTACTGATCTCCTTGAGATAGCAGACAAGAAATTAAATACGTATTTAAAAAACAACGGGTTTCAGGAGAAGTATCGTGCAGAAAACGTAAAACAAATGGTGCGTGTTGGTGCTGTAAAACCAATAGATTTAGCCAAGTATTTAGAAGATGCAAATTCGATGTTATTTGATACGCAGGTAATCGGAGCGGAGGTCTTTAAAACAATAGACGGTGGTGCTTCTTGGAAGAAAACCCATGCGCATTTTTTAGACGGTGTTTACAGTTCTTATGGGTATTATTTTGGTGAAATCAGGGTAGACCCCCGAGATGAAAATGGAATTTATGTTTTAGGGGTTCCGATTATAAAATCGAAAGATGGTGGGGCATCCTTTACTTCTATTAGTAAAGAAAACGTGCATTCAGATCATCAAGCGCTCTGGGTAAACCCCAAAAAATCGGGGCATCTTTTAAGTGGAAATGATGGAGGCTTAAACCTGTCTTATGACGATGGGCAGAATTGGATAAAATTAAATGATCCCGCAGTGGGGCAATTTTATTCGGTATACGCAGATAACCAGGAAAATTATAAGGTCTATGGAGGGTTGCAAGACAATGGTGTTTGGGTAGCAGATAACGATGCTAAAATTAATAAAGGATGGCAACAATCAGGTCAGAATCCATACGAATCTATCATGGGTGGAGACGGAATGCAGGTGCAGGTAGATGACAGAAATCCGAATATTGTCTATACCGGTTATCAGTTTGGAAATTATTACAGAATTGACAGAGCAGGAGGAACACAAGAGTATATTCAGCCAAAACATATATTAGGAGAAAATCCGTATCGATTTAATTGGCAAACACCAATTCATTTATCAAAACACAATCAAGATATTCTGTATTTAGGAGGGAATAAAGTGCACCGTTCGTTGAATCGTGGAAACGATTGGGAGACCATTTCTGGGGATTTAACAACAGGAGGCAAAAAAGGAAACGTGGCTTATGGAACGTTGACTTCAATTTCAGAAAGTCCGTTTCAGTTTGGTTTACTGTATGCAGGCTCAGATGACGGCTATATTCATGTTAGCAAGAACGGTGGTGGAACTTGGACTCGAATCTCTGATGCGTTGCCAGAGAACTTATGGGTCTCTAGAGTTGTGGCCTCAAAATTCAAAAAAGAACGTGTTTACGCTACTTTAAACGGGTATCGGTTCGACGATTTTACCCCGTATATCTATGTTTCGGAGGATTATGGGCAAACCTGGAGGAATCTGGGGAATGCGCTTCCCGCGGCAGCTGTAAATGTTCTCAAAGAGGATTCGGAAAATGAAAATTTATTGTTTGTAGGAACAGACAACGGCTTGTATACATCTTTAAATTTAGGAAATTCATGGGAACTATTTTCAAATAATTTTCCAAACGTTGCAGTACATGACTTGGTCATTCAGCCGAAAGCAAAAGAATTAATTGTAGCCACACACGGAAGAAGTTTATACAAAGCCAATATTGCCCCACTTCAAAAAATGACAAAGAGTGTTTTGTCAACAAGTACTCATGTTTTTGCGATAGCTGCTGTTCGGAAAAACAGTTCTTGGGGGCGTTCGTGGAGTCCATGGAGAAAAGCGAGCACTCCAGAAATTAAAATTCCTTTTTATTCTAAAACGGATACAAAAGTAGCTATCGGAATTTATTTAGGAGACCTGAAGGTAAATGCGATTTCTATCGCTGCAAATAGCGGATTTAATGAGGCAATATTTGATGTCTCATTTTCTGAAAAAGGAAAAAAAGCATTTGAAAAAGCAAATAAAAAAAGCGATTTAAAAGCAGCTAAAAATGGGGTTTTCTATTTGGTCAAAGGAAAATATACGGTGAAAACTAGTTTTTCTGAAAGTGAATTTGAGATAAAATAAGTACTGTGTATAAAAATTAAAGGGACTGCGGTCTTAAGCTTTTTATAAGAGCAGCCTATTGCCTCTTTTTGGAATTACGTTCTCTGTTTTCTATAGGGACTAAGAAACTTATTTAAAATTGTTCTAAATACTTACTAAAACGTTGTAATTTTTTTGTTATACCATCCGTTTAGACGTATTTTTGTAGTCAAAATTTTAACTAATTACACAATGAGCGGATTTTTTAAATCTTCAATTGGAAGAAAAGTAGCAATGGCGCTCTCAGCGTTCTTTTTAATGTTCTTCTTACTCCAGCATTTATCAATAAATATTCTATCAGTTTTAAGCCCAGAGACTTTCAACGAAGTATCTCATTTTATGGGAACAAATCCATTGGTGCAATTTGTATTACAACCAGTCTTAATTTTTGCGGTTGTTTTTCATTTTGTCATGGGTTTTGTACTTGAACTAAGAAATTCAAATGCGAGAAAAGTGGCCTACGCGAAAAATAACGGTGCCGCAAATTCTAGTTGGATGAGTAGAAATATGATTTGGAGTGGTATTACAATCTTAGCTTTTATTGGTTTACATTTTGTCGATTTTTGGTTTCCAGAAATGAATACAAAGTTTATTCAACAAGATTGGTCAGGAACGATGGAAGGTGTAGAAGGTTTCCGGTACCACCACGAATTAGTTGAAAAGTTTGTAAATCCGGTTAGAGTTGGAGCGTATGCGCTTGCTTTTGTTTTGTTAGGGTTGCACTTAGCACACGGTTTTACATCTGCATTCCAGTCAATGGGAGGCACTGCAGGAAGAAAGAAAACATTACAAAATATAGGTAAAGCGTATTCAATTATAATCCCTTTAGGGTTTATTGTCATCGCAGTTTATCATCACTTTAACCATTAATCCTATCGTATTATGGCTTTAGATTCAAAAGTACCAAAAGGTCCAATTAAAGATAAATGGACAGAGTATAAAAATCATATCAATCTAGTAAATCCAGCAAACAAGCGTAATATAGACGTTATAGTTGTGGGTACTGGTTTGGCAGGTGGTTCGGCTTCTGCAACTTTAGCGGAGTTAGGCTATAATGTAAAAGCATTTGCATACCAAGATTCTCCAAGGAGAGCGCATTCAATTGCGGCACAAGGAGGTATTAATGCTGCAAAAAATTACCAAGGAGACGGAGATTCTACTTACAGGTTGTTTTACGACACTGTAAAAGGTGGAGATTACCGTTCTCGGGAGTCAAACGTATACAGATTGGCAGAGGTTTCTGCAAATATTATAGATCAATGTGTGGCACAAGGTGTTCCTTTTGCGCGTGATTATGGTGGTTTACTAGACAACCGTTCTTTTGGTGGAGTTTTAGTTTCTCGAACTTTTTATGCAAAAGGGCAAACAGGTCAGCAATTATTGTTAGGAGCATATTCTGCAATGAACAGACAAATTGCACGTGGAAAGATTGAAATGTCCAACCGTCATGAGATGTTAGATGTTGTTGTTGTTGACGGCAAAGCACGTGGAATTATAGCACGTAATTTGGTGACAGGAGAAATTGAAAGACATTCCGCACATGCAGTAGTGATTGCTTCTGGTGGTTATGGAAATGTATATTTTCTATCAACCAATGCAATGGGCTCTAATGTAACTGCAGGTTGGAAAGTACATAAAAAAGGGGCGTATTTTGCGAATCCTTGTTATACACAAATTCATCCAACATGTATCCCAAGATCTGGAGATTACCAATCAAAATTAACATTGATGTCAGAGTCTTTGAGAAATGATGGTAGAATTTGGGTTCCAAAACACATGGAGGACGTTTTAGCGATTAGAGAAGGAAGTAAAAAACCTACTGAACTTACGGAAGATCAAAGAGATTATTATTTAGAAAGAAGGTATCCTGCATTTGGGAATTTAGTACCACGTGATGTTGCCTCTAGAGCGGCAAAAGAGCGTTCTGATGCGGGTTATGGAGTAAATGCCACAGGAGAAGCAGTATATTTAGATTTTGCAGCCTCTTTTGAACGTTATGGGAAAGAGCAAGCGAAAATTCAGAATATTTCAAATCCGTCAGAAGCAAAAATAAAAGAATTAGGGCAGGTGATTGTAAAGGCAAAATATGGAAATTTATTTCAGATGTACGAGAAAATCGTAGATCAGAATCCATATGAAACACCAATGATGATTTATCCAGCAGTTCATTATACAATGGGTGGTGTTTGGGTAGATTACAACTTGATGACAACAATTCCTGGTTGTTACGCAATTGGAGAAGCAAATTTCTCTGATCACGGGGCAAACAGATTAGGTGCCTCTGCATTGATGCAAGGTTTAGCCGATGGTTATTTTGTATTGCCATACACGATTGGTGATTATTTAGCAGACGATATTAGAACGGGGACAATTTCTACGGAAAGTCCAGAATTTGAAGCTGCTGAAAAAGAAGTAACAGAAAGAATAGAGTTTTTTATCCATAATAAAGGGACACATTCTGTAGATTATTACCACAAAAAATTAGGAAAAATTATGTGGGATAAGTGCGGAATGTCTAGAAATGCGGAAGGTTTAAAAACAGCGATTGAAGAAATTTCTGCTTTGAGAAAAGATTTTTGGCAAAATGTAAATGTTCCGGGAACAACAACTGAATATAATGAGCAATTAGCAAAAGCAGGAAGGGTTGCAGATTTTCTTGAATTGGGAGAGTTGTTTGCAAAAGATGCTTTGGTACGAGAAGAATCTGCTGGCGGACACTTTAGAGAAGAACACCAAACTGAAGACGGTGAAGCAAAGAGAATTAAAGAATTCCAATTTGTTTCTGCCTGGGAATACAAAGGCGAGCCAAAAGATGCTGTTTTGCATAAAGAGGAGTTGGCGTACGAAAATATAGAAGTTAAAGAAAGAAGTTATAAATAAGATAGTTTATGGTTGAAGGTTGCTAGTTTGCGGAAACAAAAACTAACAACAAACAACTAAAAACCAAAAACTAAATAAAAATGAACTTAACACTTAAGATTTGGCGTCAAGTAGACGCAAAGGACAAGGGAAAAATGGTTGATTACAAGGTGACTGAAATCTCAGAAAGCATGTCGTTTTTAGAAATGATGGATGTTTTGAATGAGCAGCTAGTGAATGCTGGAGATCAGCCTGTTGCTTTTGACCATGATTGTAGAGAGGGAATTTGTGGGATGTGCTCTATGTATATTAATGGTGAAGCACATGGACCGGACAGAGGTGTAACCACTTGTCAATTGCACATGAGAATGTTTAAGGATGGCGATACGATTACCATAGAGCCTTGGAGAGCAGGAGCTTTCCCTGTAATCAAAGATCTTGTTGTAAATAGATCTGCATTTGATCGAATTCAACATGCAGGTGGATATATTTCTGTAAACACTTCAGGAAATACACAAGATGCAAATTCAATTCCTATTTCTAAACAAGCAGCAGATACAGCGATGGATGCAGCAACTTGTATTGGTTGTGGTGCTTGTGTAGCTACCTGTAAAAATAGTTCTGCAATGCTTTTTGTAGGCGCGAAAGTATCTCAATATGCTTTGTTGCCACAAGGACAGGTAGAGGCTGCAGACCGTGTTAAAAACATGGTAGCGCAAATGGATTTAGAAGGCTTTGGAAACTGTACAAACACCGGTGCGTGCGAAGTAGAGTGTCCAAAAGGAATTTCTTTAGACAACATTGCAAGAATGAACAGAGAGTTGATGAAAGCTTCTATATAATTTCTTTGCTTTAAATAAAGGAAATGATCTTTCAAATAAAATAAGATTCGTATAAAAAAACCCAAAACTAAATTTAGTTTTGGGTTTTTTTATAGACTGTGCGGATCTTACACCATATCTTTAAAAAACTCTTCTGGACTTATTTTTAAGAATTCTAAAATTTCAAGCAACCTTTCTAAGTCTAATTTTGTTTTTCCTTTTTCCACTTTAAAATACCCTCCTTCACTAAGGTTCAGGTGATCTGCAATGTTTATTTGCGTTTTGCCAGCGGCAATCCTCTGGACAATAATTTTCTCTAAAATTAAAGAATAATTAGATTTTGCATTGGACTTCTCCTTTTCTTTTCTTTTCATAAAACACCATTCTTGGACCAAAAATACTATAAATTAATAACAGGAAGCTACTTTTTATAGAACCCCTGAAAACAGTAGGTTTCGAGCACCCCTGAATTCAGCTACTCTAAAAAGAAAAGTAATTTTTTTGGTGGATACAAAGATATTTTACAAATTTGTACCCAGGGAAGATGCTATGAAAAAGAAATTATCCCCAAGTTATTGTTTTTTATAAAATAATAGCACAAATTAAAAAGTTAACAATCATTTTATTAAACTTACGCAAGTAAGATTAAATAAAATCTCTTTTAATTATAGTTCCCGTGAAAACGGGAACTAAAAAGGAGTTTTAAAGCTCTCAAAAAATCTTAAATTTTATCGTTTTGAGGTATTAATTGTCTCCTAAGGTTTCACGCTTTGCGATACCCAAACTGATATTACAGAATGGCAGCTTTATTTTGAGAAAAATAGGACTATTTTTAGGCAGTACAGTATGGGTGCTATTCGAAGGAATAGCCTATTTTCGGCCAAAATCTGCAGGAATTTCTCCCCAAGCTTTCGTCTCCCATTTTAGAATTGGATTTTTAAACGTATTTTCTTTCAGCCAATTTTCAGCTCTTTTTATGAGCGCTAATAACTCTTTATTAGAAGCGTCAAAGGTAATATTAGTTTTACAGCGTTTTTGTTTCACCCAACTCATAGCGGTTCTAGAGTCAGAATAAATAGGGATGTCTTCTTGTTTTTTGTTTTTTAAAAGTGCGATCCCATGAACTAAAGCTAAAAACTCACCGATGTTGTTAGTGCCTTTTTCATAGGGGCCTTTTTTAAAAATCTCTTGTTTATTGTGCGTTAAAACCCCCCTATACTCCATTTTACCTGGATTTCCTGCACAAGCAGCATCTACAGAAATACTTTCCAAATTGGGTTTTCCAAACCTTGCTTTTTCAGCTGAAGAGAGTGTTGGTTTTTTTGTATTCTTTCCCTTGTAATCACCATAATTTTTACAAAAAGCAATTTCTGCTTCAGCCAAATCTATAAAAGATTTATATTGAGCGCCTTCAAAGCCATCAATTTGTTTTTTGCAAACGTTCCAAGAGGTATATATCCCCTTTTTACGACCGTTCCAAACTACATAGAACTTTTTTTTACTCATGGGTGTTTAAAATTACTTCTTGTATTATTTCTGGAAAGTACCGTTGCTCTAAGAGTTGAATTTTTCCTGCAATTGTCGCTGGAGTATCTTTTACGTGTACAACTGTTTTTGACTGAAAGATAACGGCTCCTTCGTCATAGTTTTCATTGACATAGTGGATTGTAATTCCAGTTTCTATTTCATTATTGTCTTTTACTGCCTGGTGAACATGCATTCCATACATTCCTTTTCCACCATACTTTGGTAATAAAGCAGGATGTATATTAATGATTTTTTGTGGAAAAGCAGCTACAATTTTTTGTGGGATTCGCCATAAAAAGCCAGCAAGAATTATAAAATCTGCTTCTTTTTTTAAGATATTTAAAACAGTATCTGAAGTGTAAAAATCTTCTTTAAAAAAGTGCAGGCATTTGGTCTTTAGTTTTTTGCACCTTTCGAAGACTTTAGCCTGCTTATTATTGCACAAAACATGGGTCACCTCCGCAGTTTTCGTATGCTTAAAAAAATTAATAATATTTTCTGCGTTCGATCCTGAACCAGAAGCAAAAATGACAATACGCTTCATATCTATCTTTCTAAAGTACAAAAAAAGGAATAATTATTAACAAACTGATTCTTTTGAGGAAAGATTAAATTATTTTATTTACTTTTAGTACTCATTTTTTCAGGCAAAAATTAGGTATGATTAATAAGAATCGTATTTTTGCCCAGATTTAAAATTTAAAACAAAAACATTATGTCAGACATTGCATCAAGAGTAAAAGCGATTATCGTAGACAAATTAGGCGTTGACGATAACGAGGTAACAACAGAAGCTAGCTTCACAAATGATTTAGGAGCAGATTCTTTAGATACTGTTGAGTTAATTATGGAATTCGAAAAAGAATTTGATATCCAAATTCCAGACGATCAAGCAGAAAACATTGGAACTGTAGGTCAGGCTGTTAGTTACATAGAAGAAGCAAAAAAGTAATATTTATATGCAATTAAAACGAGTTGTAGTAACTGGACTTGGCGCATTAACGCCAATTGGTAATAATATTGAAGAATATTGGAACGCTTTAGTTAACGGAGTTAGCGGAGCAGCCCCTATCACACACTTTGATGCTGCCAAGTTCAAAACTCGTTTCGCATGTGAGTTGAAAAACTTTAATCCTACAGATTTTATTGATAGAAAATCTGCTCGTAAGATGGATAAATTTACGCAATATGCGATGGTTGCTTCAGATGAAGCAATTGCAGATGCGGGATTAGATTTAGAAACCATTAATAAATTACGAGTTGGAGTTATTTGGGGAGCAGGAATTGGAGGTTTAGAAACACTTCAAAACGAAGTTTTAAACTACGCTGCAGGAGATGGAACCCCGAAATTTAATCCTTTCTTTATTCCAAAAATGATTGCAGATATTGCCCCTGGTCATATTTCTATAAAACATGGATTTATGGGGCCTAACTATACAACCGTTTCAGCATGCGCATCTTCTGCAAATGCAATGATCGATGCGTTAAATTATATCCGTTTGGGATATTGTGATGTTATTGTTACAGGTGGTAGTGAGGCGGCAATTGCCGTTGCAGGAGTTGGAGGATTTAGTTCTATGCAAGCTTTATCAACAAGAAATGAAACTCCAGAAACGGCATCCAGACCATTTGATGCATCTAGAGAAGGTTTCGTTTTAGGTGAAGGTGCAGGAGCACTTGTTTTAGAAGAGTATGAATACGCCAAAGCAAGAGGCGCAAAAATTTATGCAGAAGTAATTGGTGGCGGAATGTCCTCCGATGCGTATCATATTACAGCACCGCATCCTGAGGGTGTTGGAGTAATTGCTGTAATGAAAAACTGTTTAGAAAATTCTGGAATTAAACCAGAAGATGTAGACCATATTAATACCCATGGAACCTCTACTCCGCTTGGAGACGTAGCAGAACTGAAAGCAATTTCAGCTGTTTTTGGAGAGCATGCTAAAAAAATAAATATCAACTCTACAAAATCTATGACCGGCCACTTATTAGGTGCTGCGGGTGCTATAGAATCTATTGCTGCAATTTTAGCAATGAAACACAGTATCGTGCCCCCAACAATTAATCATCAAAATTTTGATGAAAATATCAATCCAGATTTAAATTTAACTTTGAATAAACCTCAAAAGAGGGATATAAAGGTTGCAATGAGTAATACTTTTGGTTTTGGAGGTCACAATGCATGTGTAGCTTTTAAGAAATTAGACGAGTAGCCTATGAATTTTATTCGTAAAATAGTTAAACCGCGTCCTCAAGAAGACAAAGAACTGCACAACGAATTAAAAAAACTGCTAAAATTTTCTCCAAGCTCTATTAATAAATATAAGAAAGCATTTACCCATAGGTCTGTTCAAATGTTAGATAAGAAAGGAATTCCTATCAACTATGAGCGCCTTGAGTTTTTAGGGGATTCTATTTTAGGCTCCGTAATTGCCGCATATTTATATAAAAAGGTTCCTAAAGGCTCGGAGGGTTATTTGACTCAAATGCGTTCTAAAATTGTGAGTAGAGAGCATTTAAATGAGTTAGGGAAAGATTTGAATTTAATTCGTTTTGTAAAAAGTAATATAGATCAATCGAATGTAGGTGATAACATTCATGGAAATATTTTTGAAGCGCTAATTGGTGCTATTTATTTAGATAAAGGATATGATTTTTGTCAGAAGTTTATCCATCAAAATGTAATTGTTCCCTATGTTGACATCGAAAAGTTAGAGGGTAAAATCACTAGTTATAAGGGCTTAATTATAGAATGGTGTCAAAAACAAAAGAAAAAATACGCTTTTGATACGTACGAGGATTCTGGCAATGAGACAACCAAACATTTTAGCGTTAAGATCAGTATAGACGGCGAGCAAATAGCAAAAGGAAGAGCTACTTCTAAGAAAAAAGCAGAAGAACAAGCTTCAAAAAGAGTATATTTTGCTTTTCAAAAGCAAATTTCTACGGATTAAAGCGATAACGTTTTCGTGAATATAACTTAGAATACTCGTAAACTATTAGTAATTTTGTGGGATAGGTTTGAATGTAAATTTACAAGTTATGCAAATTCATGCTTTGGGTTTAGAAGATTTCTGTGAGGAGGAATACACGTTAATAGGTATCCATACGGTTTTAGAAGACTATAGGCTTGCATATCTTTTAAATGAAAATTTACAAATATGTTTTTCTAAGTCCCAAAAGGATTTAGAATTTGAGGGCGATAAGAACAATGGGTCGTTCTCAATCTATAATTTCCACAGTAAAAAATATGCATTTGATTGGTCCTTGATTGCAAATATTAGTAAAATAGAGCATCAAGCGGCATTAAATGAATTTTTTTCAATAACAGAAACAAGGACGTATTTAATTCCAGAAGCAAAAAAGGTAGACTTTTTTATAAAAATTTCAGGAGAATTGGATGCTGAATTTGTAAAGGATACCATTAAAAAAATTAAAAAAATTGAGCAAGTGATCACCTCTTACTCGATAGATAAAAACACATTAAAGTCCAAAGACTTTTTAATATTTTAATATGATAGATTACAAAAAAACAAAAATAGTAGCAACACTTGGTCCTGCAACAGACTCCAAAGAAACGTTAACAACCTTGGCAAGAGAGGGTGTCAATGTTTTTAGAATAAATTTTTCGCATGCAGAGTATGAAAATGTTAAAAAGACCGTGCATACAATTAGAGAAATTAATGAAGAAAATGGCTATAACGTTGCTATTTTAGCGGATCTACAAGGTCCTAAACTTCGTGTTGGTGTTATGGAGGAGGGCGTTGTCTTAAATGACGGAGACCTGTTTAAATTTACCACAGAGAAATGTATTGGGACTAAAGACAAAGCATTTATGACATACCAACGTTTTCCTAAAGACGTAAAAGTTGGTGAAAAAATAATGGTAGATGATGGGAAATTATTGTTTGAAGTAATCTCTACGGATAAGGATAAGGAAGTAGTAGTAAAAACAATTGTTGGGGGTCCTTTAAATTCTAAAAAAGGAGTAAACTTACCGAATACTGCTATTTCACTGCCAGCACTCACCAAGAAGGATAAGGAGGACGCAATATTTGCATTAGGTCTTAATGTTGACTGGATGGCACTTTCTTTTGTGAGAACGCCAGAAGACTTAAGAATGTTACGTGATCTTATAGATGAACATTCGGATTATAGGGTTCCAGTAATTGCAAAAATTGAAAAGCCAGAAGCTGTTGAAAACATTGATTCTCTGATTCCCTACTGTGACGGCTTAATGGTTGCACGTGGAGATTTAGGAGTGGAGATTCCAATGCAAGATGTGCCTCTAATTCAGAAGAAGTTAGTACGTCGTGCAAAGAGAGCTAGAATTCCAGTAATTATCGCAACTCAGATGATGGAAACAATGATCGAAAATGCGGTGCCAACTAGGGCAGAGGTAAACGACGTTGCAAATTCTATTATGGACGGTGCAGATGCTGTAATGCTTTCTGGTGAGACATCTGTTGGAAAACATCCTGTTAGAGTGATTCAAAAAATGACTGAAATTATAAAGGCTGTGGAAAACTCTAGAATGATTAAAGTACCACACGAAGCTCCGCACATTAGAACAAATAGGTTTATAACAAAGTCCGTTTGTCATCACGCAGCTTTAATGGCAAATGATATTGAAGCAACTGCAATTTCTACCTTAACGAATAGCGGTTATACTGCCTTTCAAATATCAGCATGGAGACCTCAATCTAAAATACTAGCATTTTCATCAGAAAAAAGAATTTTAGGAAAACTAAATTTACTCTGGGGGGTAAAGGCTTTTTATTACGATAAAAATTTAAGTACAGATGATACTGTTGTAGATATCAATAAGATATCTAAAGAAAAAGGGTATGTAGCACAAGGTGATTTAATGATCAATCTTACTTCGATGCCTGTGGAGGCAAAAGGAATGGTAAATACTTTAAGAGTTTCCGAAATAGATTAAAATTCGCTTTAAATAACTTTTAAAAGCATTCTAATTTTTTAGAATGCTTTTTTTTGTGCTATAAACTAAAACGTAGGAATCTAATGCTGTTTATTTGTTTTTAGAATTGAGTTCTCCTTCAGGGTTTATTTAGATTGAAGCACGATATTTTTTTGTGTTACAAGTCTAGTTTTTTAGTAATAATAATTGCATCATTAGTTACAAAAGGCATTGGCATCATTTCTACAGATCTTGGTTTTAGGTTGAAGTTTTTATTAACAAGTAAATCGTATGAAATTTCATTTACAATAACTTCTAATTTCTCGATTACATTAACCGCAAAAGAAAGCGTTACTTCTGTATCACTATTTCCTAGATGATAGACTAAAAAAGTGCCATTTTTTAGACGATATTTCTTACCATTATTAACCAACACATCATTTACTTTAAATTGATGCAAAGTCAAGCTGTTTTTAGTAATAAATTCTAATTTATGTACTTTCCTTTTCGGTACAAGCGTCAATTCTAAAAAACGTTTTTCACCAATTATAGTGTCTAATTCAGTATAAATTTTGGAAGACGGAATGCCTTTATAAACCGTTTTTTTAGTAGAGTTAAAGCGTGTATTGTATTTACTTTTGGTTGCTGCATCTTCAATTCCACCTGGGGTGAAATCTCCTGTAAAAACTTGTTTTGTATACGTGTCTAAAGTAGTATCATAGGTTCCAAAATAAGCAGTTTTATCATCGGAATTTTGAACATAAACAAGACTGTTTGGTTTTTTGTTATCTATAGAAAAGCCACTATTATAAGTTGCAATTCCAAAAAACAGAAGCGCTAAAAACCCAGACCATTTTTGTGTCCAAAAAGACTTTTTTTGGTGAAACGAGAGCATCATTAATCCAAAAATTAAGACGATAAAAATAGCACTAACAAAGAGCATTTTTAAGCCTAAACCAACAGGAAATATTTTTATTAAAGGCGCAAAAATATACAGGGTGGGTATGGATAAAATCGTATATAAAATACGTTTCGATTTTTCTTTTAAATTTAAAAATATTTCAATGATTAAAATCAAGAGTGCACAAATAAGAGGAATTATAAAAAAACCTGCGCCCTTTAAAAAATTACTAATTATAAAGTTAAGAATTAACCAAAAGAAAATTGGAGCAATTAATAAGTTGGTTGATTTTTCTTCTTTTGAAGTACGTTTATAAATCGTAAAAAGCAACCACAAATTTAAGAATACAAAAGCAATTATATAGTGATAGCCATTATAGGTAAAACCGTGTAATATGTCATTGTATTGTGGATGAATTATCAATAATAATTCCCACAAGCCAAAAGAAATGCCACTGCATAAAATTAAAGAAATCAAAAAGGGAATAAAGCCCTTTAAAACTCCTTTTAGGTCAATTTTACTTAGAGAAATTCCAAAAAATAATAACAATAAAAAAAGGATTCCACAGAAAGCAACCATAGGAAAAACCCAAGAAAAAGGATATGTAATCAACTTTATAAAAGGGAAGTTTACGTACACAAAGTCTTCTTCTGAATGCAAGTCTGTTAAATCTGAATTTGAAAAATAATTTAAAGAGGTTGTAAAGTAATCTGCTTGGTGCAAAAGGGATGTTCTATCCAAACGGTCATAAGAATCTTGTGCGGTATGGTAATCGAAATGATCACCAATAAATGCAAAGTTTAAGCCATTAATATTTGCCTTTTCTCTAAAAACAGTTAAATCTGTATCATTTGGTAATTTTTTATAAATGGAATACATCAAGGAATTTGCTGCAGGAAAATTTGGTTTTGTAGCTAAAAACTCAGAAAGTAATTTGTTATTTTTTCCATTGGTTTCCATGAGCATGTAGCTTGGACCACCACTTCCTCTGGCTTCAAAATTTAAAATCAAACCAATATCTTTTGTCCAAGAGTGTGCATCTACAAATGCTTGTGCACCTAATAAACCTAATTCTTCGGCATCAGAAATTAAAACAACGATGTCGTTTTTTTGTGTTTCATTTTTTGCTATAAAAGCTCTTAAACCTTCCAAAATGGTTACTACACCAGAGCCAGCATCACTTGCTCCCAAGGAGGAGTGAGGATTAGAATCGTAATGCGTAAGTAACATAAGTGCTTTTTTGGAACCAGTACCTTTTAATTTTGCAATTATATTTTCTGCAGTTGTGGCTGCAAACCATTTTTTATTGAGGGCTGTTTGCGTTTGAATTTCAGTTTGAAAACCCATTTTTTGCAATTCTGAAACAATATAATTTTGAACTTTTTTATGTTCTTTAGACCCAACATAATGTGCCTCTTTACTTATTTTTTTAAGATGGTTAAGTGCATTGTCTATGGAAAAATCTGTTTCAGAAAGATTTTTAGAAGTGTTTAAAGATGGCTTTAAATCTGCAAAACTCCAATAAATTACTCCTAATATTATGAGTAGAGAGACACTGGTAGAAAATCTTTTCATCGAGGATTTTTATTTTTATAAATGTATGAAATAAAAAAAACATCAATCAAAAATTAGAAAACTTCAAAATATTTACTAACTTTATTACAAACTAAATACAGAGCATCATGGGAATTAAAAGCTTTCAAGGGAAAAGAGAAATCAATAAGGGAAAGATTGGCGCTCAAATTCTAGTTTCAGATTACATGACTACCAATCTCATTACTTTTAAAGCGGAGGACTCTTTAGACCACGTTATAGCGCAGTTAATTGCTTATAAAATTTCTGGGGGACCTGTTGTAAACGATAAAAATGAATTAATTGGCATGATCTCTGAAGGAGATTGTATCAAACATATTTCCGATAGTATGTATTATAACATGCCTATGGACAGTGCGAATACGGTAGAAAAGAATATGGTTTCAGAAGTAGAAACTATTAATAAAAACATGAATGTTTTTGATGCAGCAACTAAATTTATTAGCTCGAAAAGAAGGCGGTTCCCAATCGTAGAAAACGGGAAACTTATCGGGCAAATTAGTCAAAAAGACATTTTAAAAGCGGCTTTGAAAATGAAGGGAAATAGCTGGAAATAAGTTTTTATTTTTAATGTATTGACCCTTTTTAAGTCTTTTACCGCTCTTTCCGAATCAGTAAAAACGTATCATGCTCTAAAGCTAAATACCCTTCATTGTATACATAAAAATAGGTGTTGCCTGTTTTTGTCTTGTAGATGGAAGTAAAGAATTGAAAATCGAAGCCTTTGTCGTATAACTTAGTTCTTGTTACTTTCATTTTCCCAGAAACATTTAATTCAGATAAAATTTTATAATTTTTTCGCAGTCGATTGTTCACGTTTCTTATAAGGTTTTTACTGTCTTTATCGACACTGTTATTAAAGGTGTTTCTGCAATAATCTGAGCAAAATTTCTTATCTACCCTACCTTTTAAAGGTTCTTTGCATTCTAAACAGAGGCTGTTTTCCATAGTGTAAAGATACAATAAATTATTCATTTACAAACGACTACAATCACTTACAACCGAAAGTAATTGTTTTATAACCGAATAAAATTAAGAAGGTGTCGCAACTTTGCAGTGTCAAATAAATTGGCAGCATACATTATAAATCAGCATTAAATTATTAGATGCACAAAAACTTATCTTATGAATACGTTAAGAAACAAAGTACAGTTAATTGGTAGATTAGGTCAAGAGCCAGAAATAGTAACCTTTAAAGATGGCAACAAAATGGCAAAGTTTTCTATGGCAACAGACGACAGTTACAAGGACAAGGAAGGCACTAAAGTAGAGCGTGCTTACTGGCATAATATCGTCATTACAGGAGGCCTGGTGAATGTGGTAGAAAATTATGTAAACAAAGGTCAGGAGATCGCTGTAGAAGGTAAAATAACCAATAGGTCCTATGAAACCAAAGAGGGTGATAAAAGATATGTGACAGAGATATTGGTGGGTGAATTATTACTTTTGGGAAGTAAACAATAAGCACCTTGATTTTGGAAAAGTATAAAATCCACTCTTTTGGGTGGATTTTATTTTATCTTAGTACACGATTTGAGTTGAATTTTACAAATATGAGAATATGAAATCCATAAAATTAATATTTATTTTAAGTATCGTGTTTTGTTTTTATCAATGCAGCGGTACTCTTTTTGTTACAAACCCGCCATTTAAAGTGGACAAAGCTTTTTATAATACGTGGGTTGGTGGGCAACCAGGAGTTCGTGGAGTCAAGCTCGAACTACATTTGAAAAATGCAGCTGGAATTGTATTTGACTCTTTGTTTTTTCAGAGTAAAAGAACCAAGGCAGTGGTTAGGGTACTGGATACTAAAATCCAATTATTGGGACATTATTCCACATCTAACAGAAGAAAAAGAGATTTTATTTTAGATAGAAATACAAAGAAAGAATTGAAAAACCCCATTCCGGCCCAACAAAAGATTCCTTTTAATTTAGATGAAAACGAAGCTGTTCTTAGCTATAAAAAAGGAGATAAAATGATGTTTTTTAAGATTAAAAACATAAAAAGATTACAAGATGTGTTTTATCCCTCCGCACCAAAAAGATAGCTGGAATATTTATCACTTTAATAAATACCACTAATTTTTAGTGGTTTTTTTATGGCACGTAATTTGAATTGTAAGTATTTATAATTATTAAATGCTGCCCTATGAAATTTTTAAAACTACTTTTTATATTTCTGAGTATCGGCTCATTTACAAGTTCATGTTCGCATGTTTTTGAAGATGATTTTAGAGAAAATACAATTCCATTAGCACAGATAATTTCTGGTTATGACTTATGGTATGTAGATTATCACAAAACGATTGGCAATGGAGACATTCCTTTTATTTCTCATGCATTCACGCTTTCATTCTCAAATGGCGTACTGTCTGCTAATAATAATATTGTAGATCTCGGTTATACAGGCAACGGCTTTGGAGTGGATGTAGGTGTGTACAATACCTTTTCTCAAGTATTGCAAATTAGGCACGATGTAGATGGTTTGAATAACTTTGAAGTTACAGTGATTGCATCTGATAAAATACAATTGTATAATTATGAGCAGAACACCACCTACTATTTAGAAGGATATCAACGAAACACTTTTGATTATGACCAGTTATTTTATGAAAATATAGAATATTTCTTGCAGGAATACGAGGTTTGGGAAAAAGTATATACTACAGGTGGTATCCCCAATATCTTTGATTTTGAGCATTATTTACAGTTTACTCCTGAGAATACAACAACGTTTTACAGTTCTAAAGACGCGCTTGGCACACAAGTCTCAGAGATGTTTTGGGATTATGTTGGAAGCTATGAGGTGTTTGATGTGATTGGTTTTGAAGATTTAAAAATTATAACATTAACATACCAAGGGGGGGCTCGTGAAACGTTTGAATTAAGCGTTATCAATGACCAGAATATTCGGTTATACAGTCTCGAATTTGGAACAACATATGAGTTTAAAGGGGTCGGGTTTATACCCTATTTTAAAGGAGGAGAAACACATAAAAACAAAAATACTGCAGCTAGGAGTGCAGATAGAAAACGAACGAAAGTGGAAAGAAAAAGTAGGCATAGAAGAAGTTTAGAGTAAAGTTTGGTTTGTTGTTTTTTATTGGTTGTTCTTTTAACAAGCAATTGAAAGAAAAACTGTCCTGAGGAGGACGGTTTTTTCTTTGTTCATAATTGATGAAAAAGTATCTTTTTTAAACCTTTCTAAATACAGGTGGTTTTCATAATTTAGAAGGATTTCGAACCGCTCGAAACTTAAAATAGGAAATACATTTCTTTTAAAACATTAAAATGAAAGCAACAGCATTTATAACAGGCGCAACTTCGGGAATTGGAAAAGCTACCGCAGAAATTTTTGCAAAAAATAATATTCGGTTAGTTCTTTGCGGAAGAAATGCAGACCGGTTAGAGGGACTTCGAAAAGAATTAAGCAAACTTACGGAAGTTACTTCATTGCAATTCGATGTCTCTAATAGAATAGCAGTCGAAAATGCTATCAAATCACTTCCAGAAAATTTCAAAACCATCGATATTTTAATTAACAATGCAGGAAACGCACATGGGCTGTCTAGCATACAAGAAGGGGATCTGGATGACTGGGATGCAATGCTCGATATCAATGTAAAAGGACTGTTGTATGTGTCTAAAGCAATATTTCCACAAATGATTGCGAGAAATAGTGGTTTTATCGTCAATATAGGCTCTATAGCGGGTAAAGAAGTATATCCTAACGGCAATGTGTATTGCGCCTCAAAACATGCAGTAAACGCCTTAAATAAAGGAATGCGAATTGACTTAAACAAACATAATATCCGTGTTTCTGCAATTCATCCAGGTGCTGTAGAAACTGCGTTTTCCGAAGTTCGTTTTAAAGGGGATACGGAGAAAGCCGCAGCCGTTTATAAAGGCTATAAACCTTTACAAGCAGAAGATATCGCAGATATCATTTATTTTGTAGTGACAAGACCGTACCACGTAAATATTGAAGATTTAGTAGTGTATCCAACTGCCCAGGCGAATGCAACGATTTTGAATAAAGATTAAGATGAAATAGTAAATAGAAATGAAGTAGTTTCTCTAAACCTATCTCAGATCTTAAGGAGTGCCCGAAATAAAAGATACACGAATCATACTCTTTTTTAGAGAATAAGGTTCGTGTTCTTAAAAGCGAGATGAGTTATTTCAGGTACTTTTTTTAGTTATTTGGTACATTATTAGTCATTAATGTATACAGGGGACGCCGATTTTTCTACGAGCGTTCCAATGGGCGCCGCAAAAAGACCTTTACTCTTAAGAATCGCAGCAACCTTTTGAGAAGCCTCTTTTTTAACGGCAATTAAGAGTCCTCCACTCGTTTGAGGATCGCACAAAATATGACGTTTTTTCTCATCTTCAAGCGTAACTTTATGACCATAACTCCCCCAATTTCTTAGAGTACCTCCAGGGATACACTTCTGGTCCAGGTAGCCATGAATTTCTTCAAAGATTGGTACTTTACTATAATTAATTTCGGCAGACACATTACTTCCTTCACACATTTCAAGTAAATGACCTAGCAATCCAAATCCAGTTACATCTGTTAAGGCTGTTATTTCTTCAATTTCTGCAAGTGCTATTCCAACATCATTAAGAATGGTCATCGAGTTGGCAGCAATATCTTTGTGTGCTGTTTCTAAAATACCTTTTTTTTGTGCTGTAGCTAAAATTCCAATACCTAAAGGTTTTGTTAGGTATAAAACACTTCCTACTGCCGCTTGATCATTGCGTTTTAAATTAGAAATATTAACGGATCCCGTCACTGCCAATCCAAAAATAGGTTCTGGATTGTCAATACTGTGTCCACCAGCAAGTATTATTCCCGCATCGGAACAGGCTTTTCTTCCACCTTCCATTACTTGAGCAGCAACTTCTGGGGCTATTTTGTCGATAGGCCATCCCAAAATTGCAATTCCCATTAATGGCGTTCCACCCATGGCATACACATCGCTTATTGCGTTTGTTGCCGCAATTTGGCCAAAAGTAAAAGGGTCGTCTACGATGGGTAAGAAAAAGTCTGTAGTACTAATAATACCAACACCATTCCCCATATCATAAACAGCAGCATCGTCTCTGGTATCATTCCCAACGAGTAGCCGGGGATCCTCAATCTGTGGTGAGGTAGATGCTAATATTGTGGTAAGTACTTCTGGTGATATTTTGCAACCACAGCCTGCACCGTGACTATAGCTTGTTAATTTAATAGGTTTCTTCATTTTTTTATATCGTGTTGGCTTAAAAACGCTGCCGTTTTTTCATGGTTTACAGTAGGAATCTCAAACTTTAGTATTGTAGAGTCGGCTCTTTTTTTCAAGCCTTTTAAATAGTATTTGTCGTAGTAAAAGAGTGTCAGCGTAACAACTTTGTCGTAATTTTTATCTTGTAGTGCTTCCAAGGCTAATTTCGCTTTATCATTTCCTAGTCTTTTTGCAATTTTACCAATGGCTTCTCCTAATTTTTGCTGATTTAAACTTGCATATGTATTTACAAGGTGTTGCACTCTTTCTTCAAAAGGAACCTCTAAAAAATAGACGGGCATTTCCCCCATCTTTAGATAAAAAGCATTTGGAATGGATACTTTTCCAATAGACTTACTTTCATCTTCTACCCATATCGGGCGCTTGGTATCTAAGGTTTGTATTTCTGAAAACAAGTTGTTTTCAAACTGCTCGGTAGTGGGCTGTTCTGGAAGATCAATACCTCCAAAAGCAGATCCTCTATGGTTTGCCAATCCCTCTAAGTCTATAACTTGCTCCCCCTTTCTTTTTAAAGCATGCAGTATTTCTGTTTTCCCTGTTCCGGTATACCCACCTAAAACCTTAAGCTGTAGGGTTTCTTTAAAAGAGTCCAATACATAGTTTCTAAAAGCTTTGTACCCCTTTTCAATAACATATACCTTTTTAAAACCATTTTCAATAAGGTGGTTGGCAAACGCATTGCTTCGCATGCCTCCTCGCCAACAATGAATTACGGCCTCTTTATTGGGAGCCAATGAAATGGCGCTATTTATAAAGTTATTTAGTTTTGGTATTACAAATTCGTAGCCAATAGCAATGGCTTTTTCTTTTGATTCCTTTTTATAGGCGGTGCCAACTATTGCGCGCTCTTCGTCTGAAAATAGTTCAATATTGTGAGCTCTGGGGATGTTCCCTTTTGAAAATTCACCTGGTGACCGCACATCAATAATAGGAAGATGGTTTAAATTTTTAAAGTAAAAGTCGATCGATATAATTTGTTTCATTGTAATACGTCTAATTTTAAAAGGTACGATTCCGAATAAGAGATGTTCACAAGCAGGTAAACGGAGTTGAAGAGGCTCTTATATTTGACTAATGCTCTTAGCTGCAGTATTGATTTGGACTTAATATCACTTCCAAAATCAAAAGAACATCGCGTTGTTAAGCCTTTTTATTATCTCAGGATACTTTTTGCAAAAAGCAAAAAAACCATGCACCCAGCAATAGTTTAATGTTTCTTTTTTGTAGTTAAACAAAGTTAACTGTTTTTGAGAAGGTTACGCAGGTATTCTTTGTTTTATATTCTTTAAACTTTGGCACTAAATTTAGCATCAAATTGCAAAGACTTTTTTTAGCCAACTAAGTTGATAATAGCTGTAGTATTTAATTTTTTAATAAAAAAGCGAAAGTCAATAGTAGTAAATTGGAAAGATAGGTTGATTGTTTTTTTTAAAACGATTAGGTTACGAAGACGGTTGTTTTGCAATCAAGGGTTTTGGGTACTGAAAAAAAAGAATATTGGCGGTATTCGAAAAAGATTGATTAAAATAATTTTTTTGTAACTTCCAAACACCATAAAAAATCATCCACAATTCTTGCTTTACTCAGAGAAATGATAAACAAGCGCTTACTTATCAAGAACTTACTTTCTCACAATGATGAGAATAGCTTTTATGATAAAAAGCAAAAATTATCTTTTGGATCTAAAGATGGGAAGGCAAAGTTTTTAAAACATATTTGTGCGCTTTCAAATTCGAACCCAACGAGTAATTCTTTCATTGTAATTGGCATCGAAGATGAAGAAAGTAAGATATTTGGAGTTGATTTTTTTGACGATAGCAAAATACAAAATTTAGTAAATGCGTATTTAAAAAGCCCACCAAAAATCACCTATGAAAATGTTTCTTTTCCAAGTTTACCTCGTCATAAAGTAATCGGTTTGGTTACGATCTATCCCAATAATAAAATTACGGCTTTGCTTAAAAACGCTTGGAAGTATAAAAAAGACACTGTTTTTCACAGAAAAGGAAGTAATTCTATTCCTTTTACTGGCGGTTCTTTCCAACTGACAAATACGAATAAAGCGGTGGTGGCTGCCATCGAAAAAAATGCCAGTAATAACATAGCACTTACTTTAGACGGTGTTTTTGACTTTATGAACAATCATAAATCTATATACCACCCACAATATAAAGTTTTTAATGAGCAGTTTGTGCTCTGTTGGGCGGGAGAACAAAAAACAATGAAGGGCGAGACCTACTTTTCTAGGGTAGACATTGAATTGATAAATGAGCAGGTTCAACTATTTTTTTCGGCCTTAGACGATGTTCAAATTAGCTATAATAACAATTCATTTATCATAACAGAATTTATTTATTTAGAGATTGAACACGAGGAGAAACAGTATCCTTTAGAGAAAACTGTTATTCATTTCAAAGAAAACGGGAAACATGATATTGTGAAAGATTTCATTTTTAAACCTCCGGGCTTTGATGCAGAAGCTGTGCTGCAGATGTACAACAATTGCAACTTAATTATTACAAAAATCGAAGGTAAGATCGCACTTTCGGTTGCGGAGCGCGCAGATGTTTTAAAACTACCTACCTACTATTTAACCTGCTATTTAGATGGGTTTTTAGAGGCGGAGGTTCAGCTTAAAAAGGCAAAAGAATATATTAAAAAGTTAGAAAATACAGCAGTGTATCTAAAATATAAAGAGACTTTACGAATCATTAGAAAAGTAAAGTATCATTAAAAATAATTTCTTAGCGTGTGGATTGGATGCTGAGTTTAAAGTGGATTAAATGCTAATTTGTTTCTTTTTTAAAACTTTTAGAGAGTGCTCGGTACAATTCTATGTGTGTTTTTGAAGCAGCATATGGGTTGCTTTTATCATAATAATTCTGATTTGCACTATTTTTTACAATAATGGTTTTTGTAGTAGGGTTTATATAAATATTTTGATTGAAAACTCCACTCGCAAAAAATTCACCTTCGTCGCCTTCAGGCACCCACCACTGGAAGCCGTATCCAAAGCCTGGATGTGCTGAGTTTTTACTTTGTGGGAGTAAGTGTTCTTCCGTAACCAAAGTGGATGCTTCCACCCAGGCTTCAGGCACAATTTGAGTTCCGTTCCAATTCCCTTTATTTAGGAACAAACGGCCAATTTTTGCATAATCTCGTAAACAAGCATTGAGGCCACCAAGTGCCATTTCCATACCTTCCCCATCAGCCAGCCAGTATGCATCAAATTCAGTTCCAATAGGTTTCCATATCTTTTCTTCTAAGTAGTCCGTTAGGCTTCTGCCAGTAGCTTTTACAATAATCATTCCTAGAACGTGGGTGTTAATGCTTACATAGTGGTTGTAGGTTCCAGGTATTTTTTCATTAATTAACGTACTTGCAAATTTATCTTGAGAAGCTCCAAATATAAAGTCTTTCCAGTAGCGATTGATATCGGATTCAGGATCACTATAAGTTTCGTCAAACTTAACTCCTGTTGACATTTGTAAAACATCTTTTATTTTTACGCCATCATAGCCAGAGCCCTTTAGTTCCGGCAAGTATTCAGTAACATTTTGAGTGATGCTTTTGATATGCCCTTCTTCAATTGCAATTCCGAACAAGGCAGAGATATAGGACTTTGCCATGGACCAAGAGATGTGTTTTATATTTTCTTTTTGTCCTCTCCAATAATTTTCATACTGGATGGTGTCATTTTGAATGTAGATAAAACCCTGGGTGTAAGAGGAGTCAATAAACTTTAAGGTATTGTAAGTATTCCCTTCATGCTGAAAGGTTTTAGGAAGTGTTTTGTTTTTTACACGTGCAAATACAAATGGGTTTTCTGATTTTTTAACTCTTTTTATCGGAAAATATTCATCCATATTGAGAAATGTATATTCAATGTTTTTTAAATCCATTGCTTCTTTAATAGCGAGCGCTTTCTTTATTTTTGGAACGTAGAGGATGCCCGCAATTATGACGATTGTCAGAAGAATAAAAAAGGGAAACTTGAGTTTTTTTAAATTCATCTTTTCAGTTTTAATATTTTTTTGATTTTATTCAAGATTACAATAACTATTTTAAATCTACCCGTTTTTAAGGCTTTATATTCAGCTAGATTGAAGTCTGCTCTTTTAAAAAAAAGCATCTTTTTGGACACGTATACTGGAGCGCTTACAAGAAATTCTAAAAATAAATCTCTTGTGCAGTTCTAAATGTATTGGCATGTGCATTTACAATTGTATTAATGTCGGGGGAATACCCGCCCCCCATAGAGCACATTACGGGGATTTTTAAATCGAAGCAGGTTTGTAGTACAAAATTGTCGCGTTCTTTGCAGCCTGCTATGGTTAAAGCAAGCTTCCCTAACTTATCACTTGCAATCACATCCACACCACACAAATAATAAATAAAATCTGGGTTTTCTTGATGGATTAGTTTTGGGAGTATTTCTTTTAAAGTAGCTAAATACTCAGTGTCTTTGGTGTTATTGTCTAAGGAAATATCTAAATCCGAGTTCTCTTTCACAAACGGATAATTGCTTTTTCCATGCATTGAAAAGGTAAAAACACTGCTGTCATTTTGAAATATTTCTGCAGTTCCATTTCCTTGATGTACGTCTAAATCTACAATTAGTATTTTGTCTGCCAACCCATTTTGCTGCAAATACTTCGCACCTATTGCTTGGTCATTTAGCATACAGAAAGCTTCTCCACGGTTTGAAAACGCATGATGCGTCCCGCCCGCAATATTCATAGCAACTCCATTTTTTATGGCATACTCGGAGGCTTTCATGGTGCCGTCTGCAATCATCATTTCTCGGGCAATAAGCACTTCAGAAAGCGGAAACCCAATTTTTCGTGCTGCTTTTTGAGAAAGCGTAATATTTAATAAATCAAAGAAATACTCAGGATCGTGTACTGTAAAAAAATGCTTGTAATTTGGAATTTTCGGTTCAAAGAAATTCTCAGCAGTACAAGTTCCTTCATAAATTAATTGCTGCGGCAAAAGATCATATTTTTCCATAGGAAACCGATGGCCTTCTGGCAGTTCATGCTTATAAATTGGATGATTTGCTATTTTTAGCATTAACTAACTTCTTGCCCGTTTTTTACTTCTTTTTCAGGCTGCATAAAAGCCAATTTGCCGTCAGGGGTATCCGTCATCAAAATCATGCCTTGACTTTCTACACCTCTAATTTTCCGGGGTGCTAAATTCACCAATACAGCTACTTGCTGCCCAATGATTTCTTCCGGTGAAAAGCTTTCTGCAATTCCAGAGACAATGGTTCTTGTATCGATACCAACAGCGACCTTTAATTGTAATAACTTTTTGGTTTTCGCTACTTTTTCTGCTGTTAGGATAGTTCCTATTCGGATGTCTAATTTGGTAAAATCTTCAAATTCAACTGTTTCTTTTTGAGCTGTGACCTCCTTATTCTCTTGCTCATTTGCAACTTTGGTGGCTTGAAGCTTTTCAACTTGAAGCGTTATTTCTGTATCTTCAATTTTAGAAAACAACAATTCAGCTTTATTTATTTGATGGGTTGCTGGCAGTAAAACAGCACTCTCAGCTACCTTTTCCCAATCTACATTTGCATTAAGATTTAAGATGTTTTTTAGTTTTCTTGAGGTAAAAGGTAAAAAGGGTTCCGCGAGTATTGCCAAAGCGGCAGAAATTTGCAAAGCAACATACATTATCGTTTGTACGCGCTCTTCATCTAGTTTTATAACCTTCCAAGGTTCTTCATCAGCTAAATACTTGTTTCCAAGTCTTGCTAAATTCATTAACTCCTGCGAAGCTTCTCTAAAACGGTATCTTTCAATAGATTTTCCAATTGTATTTGGAAATTCTTGCACTGCTGCTAAAACATCTTCGTCAATTTCAGAAAAATCATTCGGAGCAGGTACAATTCCCTCGTAATATTTATTTGTTAAAACGACCACACGGTTTATGAAATTACCAAAAATGGCTACAAGTTCATTGTTGTTTTTTGCTTGAAAATCTTTCCAGGTAAAATCGTTGTCTTTACTCTCTGGGGCATTTGCAGTTAATGTATAGCGCAATACATCTTGCTGATTTGGAAACTCCTCTAAATACTCATGCAGCCAAACTGCCCAGTTTTTAGAAGTTGATAACTTATTTCCCTCTAAATTTAAGAATTCATTTGCAGGAACATTGTCTGGTAAAATATAATCTCCATGTGCTTTTAGCATCGCTGGGAAAATAATACAATGAAAAACAATATTGTCTTTCCCAATGAAATGCACCAACTTGGTATCGTCTTTTTTCCAATAATCTTCCCAGTTTTTTCCTTCTCTGGCTGCCCACTCTTTTGTAGATGAAATATAACCAATAGGAGCGTCAAACCACACGTAAAGAACTTTTCCTTTAGCGTCTTCTAGAGGCACGGGAATTCCCCAGTCTAAATCTCGAGTAACTGCTCTGGGCCTCAAACCATCATCTATCCAACTTTTTACTTGTCCGTATACATTTGGTTTCCAGTCTTTTTTATGCCCTTCTAAAATCCATTTTCGTAAAAAATCTTCATGTTTATCGAGTGGTAAAAACCAGTGCTTTGTTTCTTTTACTGAGGGTACGTTCCCTGTAATTGCAGATTTAGGATTTATCAAATCTGTTGCATTATGGCTGGTCCCGCAGCTTTCGCATTGATCTCCATAGCTTTCTTCAAAGTTGCACTTGGGACAGGTTCCTACCACAAAACGATCTGCAAGAAATTGAGTTGCTTCTGCATCGTATAGTTGTGCTGAAGTTTCTTCAATAAAGTCTCCCTGATTGTATAACTTTGTAAAAAAGGAAGCAGCTGTTTTGTGATGAATATCGGAAGATGTTCTGGAGTAATTGTCAAAAGAAATTCCAAAATCTAAAAAAGATTGTTTGATAATTCCATGGTATTTGTCAATAATGTCTTGTGGAGAGACTCCTTCCTTTTTAGCACGCATTGGAATGGCTACACCATGTTCATCAGAACCACAGATGTAGGCAACATCTTTACCAATTAAACGCAAATAGCGCGCATAAATGTCCGCAGGAACGTATACTCCTGCTAAATGGCCAATGTGAATTGGACCATTTGTGTAAGGTAAAGCTGCGGTAATTGTGTATCTTTTTGGAGCACCCATGTGTTCTTTGTGTTTTTTTTGTACTGATTTTTGAAGTGCAAAAGTACAAAAAACCGAGTTTTAAAAGTCATTGAAAATAGATACATTTACATTTGTTAGGTTTTTTAATGATTAGAACTAAAAAATAAATTTTACTTTGAAGAAAAGAATTGGATGTATAGGGTTGTTTTTGATGTTTTTTTCTGTGGTAAATGCGCAAGGAGAGTCCCATAGTTTAAGCAGACCTTCTTATTTAAAGCAGGGTGATACCATTGTAATTTTAGCGCCCTCTGGTGTTTTAAAAGAGCGAGAATCTAGTATACAAAGAGCAAAAGAGTTGGTTGAAGGCTGGGGTTTAAATGTGCTGATGGGAGCTAATACTTTCAATCAAAATAATCATTTTGCTGGAACAGATGCCGAGAGAGCAGCAGATTTTCAAAAAGCAATAGACAATCCAAGTATCAAAGCAATTTGGGCAGCAAGAGGAGGTTATGGAGCTGTTAGAGTATTAGACCTATTAGATTTTACGAAGTTCAAAGAAAGTCCAAAATGGATTATTGGTTACTCAGATATAACTGCCTTTCACAATCATATCCACAACTTGGGGGTAGAAACAATTCATGGAATGATGGCGACTAGTTTAGAGGGGGATTGGAATGATACGACCGAAACAATTCGCAGCCTTAAGAACGCACTCTTTGGAAAAGCACTCCGATATACAATTCCTTCCTCACCTTATAATAGAACTGATTTTTCAAACGTTAAAAAAACGATTGAAGGACAATTGATTGGAGGGAATCTCGCGATTTTAACATCCATGCTGGGCTCCAATAGTCAGGTTTCTATGACAGGAAAAATATTGTTCATTGAAGAGATAGGAGAGTATAAATATGCAATTGATAGAATGTTACAAAGTCTAAAAAGAGCTGGCTATTTTAAGAATGTGAATGCAGTAATTGTAGGAAATATAAGTAATATCAAGGAAAATTCAACGGAATGGGGCAGTAGTATTGAGGAATTGATTTTAGCAGTTGTTCCTGTAGAAATCCCTGTATTGTTTGACTTCCCTGCAGGACATGAGCTGGATAATAGAGCATTGATTTTTGGAAGAAGTCTGCTGTTACAATTTGGATTAGAGAATTGTTCTCTTGTTTTTAAATAAATTTAGGAAGTGAACCTAACTCTGTATGATACGGTTTAAAACGCGCAAATAATTCTTCTGAGTGCCAGCTAAGTTCTCTCTTTTTTAACTATTTCCGCATGTTTTGGAGTACTGTACGCATAGTCAAACATGGCATCTGCTGAAGGCCATAGAAAAAAAGTAACTTGCATAAGTAATGGAAATTCTTCAATTCCTTTAGAACATAACAACTCCTTATCGTTGTCCACGGATTTAGAAACAGACCGTATATACTTCCTGAATGTAGAAGCTAATTTGGGATTTTATTTGTAAATTAAGAATTAGAATTAGCAATAATATTTTAGATTCTAATTATGGCGGCACACAATGAACTTGGTAAAAAAGGAGAGCAAATTGCTTGCGATTTTTTAATAAAAAAAGGGTATCAAATTTTAGAAAAAAATTATCGATATTTAAAGGCGGAAGTAGATATTATCACTCAAAAAGAGAACATATTGGCGGTTATCGAAGTAAAAACAAGAAGTACTGCTTATTTTGGAGACCCGCAAGATGCCGTAAATCCTAAAAAAATAAAACAACTACTCGCTGCCATCGATTTTTATGTTTTAGAGAAAGGTTTAGTGGTAGAAGTGCGCTTCGATATTATCGCCATTGTGCATCATCAAAATAAAACAAAAATCGAGCATTTGGAATCAGCTTTTCTTTATTTTTAATTTTATCCCATCAATATAAGTTCAAGAAGTCGTGTGAAAATGCCATTTCTATAGCAAATTAAGTATCTTGTGATTTACAAAAAACAAACAATATGTCTTTTTTAAATCAAGTGATTTGGATTACGGGAGCTTCTTCAGGAATTGGGAAAGAATTGGCTATTTTATTATCTCAAGCGTCCTGTAAACTTATTCTGTCTTCCCGAAATAAGGAGGCTTTGGAATTGGTAAAGCGCGCATGTGCGACTCCTAAAAATATATATATCCTTCCATTGGATTTAGAGATACACTCAAACTTCCCATTAAAAGCAACTGAGGCAATTTTGGCTTTCGGTAAAATAGATATGTTGATAAATAATGGAGGAATCAGTCAGCGTTCATTCGCAGAGAATACAGATTTTGAAGTAGACAAGCGCATTGTTAACATTAATTACCTAGGAACAGTTGGTTTATCAAAAGCTATTTTACCACATTTTATAAAAAACAAGAAGGGTCATTTTGTGGTTACGACAAGTATTGTAGGGAAAATAGGCACTCCGTTGCGCTCTAGTTATGCAGCAAGCAAGCATGCTTTGCACGGTTTTTTTGACAGCTTGCGTGCGGAGACCTACAAAAAAAACATTGCAGTAACCTTAGTTTGTCCAGGTTTTGTAAATACTAATATTTCTAAAAATGCTTTGATTGGTAACGGAAGTCCACAAGGAAAACTGGACACTGCAACCGGCAATGGAATGTCTCCAAAACGTTTTGCAGTACTCATGATGAAAGCAATTGGAAAGAAAAAGGAAGAGGTATATATTTCGGGTATAAAAGAAAAATTTGGGGTATATGTAAAACGTTTTTGTCCAAGACTATTTTCTGTTTTAGTTAGGAAAATATCCGTTACTTAATCTTCGAAATATTTTAATGTGTCAAAATACGTGACGATTGCTTCTTTCATTAAAACAGTTTGTTCCCCAGGTTTTAAGTTTGGTAATTCTGTAATGACTTTGTAATGCGGCCAATAATCGTCGTCATAGTAATCAAATTCATAATACCCATAAGGCTCTAATAATTTGCAGATAGCAATGTGCATTAGGTTCACTTTCTCATCTTTTTTAAAAGTAATGTTTCCTTTCCCAAGTTCCTGGACACCAATTAAATAGATAATGCCATCCATATTTAGTTCATCCCCATCCGCAAATTGATCCGTTAGCTTTGTAACTAATAGCTCCCATTTTTCCTTAAGGTTTACAACTTTAGACATTTCATTTGATTTTAAGGAAACAAAGATACAATGCACATTTTAAAATATTAAAAAAAAAGATGTAGGTTTGAATAAATTATTTGAATGAATATTTTTGACATAGTTATTGCTGTACTTTTAATATTTGGCTTTGTAAGAGGGGTTATGAAAGGGCTTTTTGTTGAAGTTGCTTCACTGGTAGCATTAATTGGAGGTGTATATGGAGCCATTCACTTCTCTTATTTTATTGTAGACTTTTTAAAGGAATATGTCTCTTGGAGTCAGGAGTACATTTCTTTAGCCGCATTTGCAGGAACTTTTATTGTGATTGTAATCACTATTTCGTTATTGGGTAAGATGCTAACGAAATTAGCAAATTTCGCTGCTTTGGGAGTTATTAATAAAATTTTAGGAGGTGTTTTTGGAGCGCTAAAAATAGGATTACTTTTAAGTGTTGTTTTTATTTTTTTTGGGAAAATGAACAATACAATCCCATTTGTAAATAAAGAAAGCTTAGAGAAGTCACTACTTTATGCTCCTGTTAAGAAAATTGCACAAACTATTTTTCCTTCTATTATTAAGGCAGATGGTGAAGCAGAGATAGAATTACCGAGTCTTGGAATTTAAGGTAACGAACAGATGTTCTCTTTGCTTACAAATAAGTAGTTAAGGGTTTTAATCTGTTTCGTGGAGGAATAATGTTATAGGAAGCACAAGAAAGTGAACAACACATAAAAAAAACCAAGAGGGTAGTCTCTTGGTTTTTTTATTTTACAAGAGTTAAAGCAGGATTACTTCTCCGTTGCTAATGTGATAAACCCCTCCTACAATTTTAATCTCCCCGTTTGCTTCTATCTCATTTAAAAGAGTGCTTTTATCCCGAATTCTTTGAATGGTTAAGTGAACGTTATTTTCAATTGTTTTATTAACAAAGGCCGTATTCGTTGAATTGTATTCTCTGGAAAGCTCTTTTTTAGATTTTTGGATTGCTGGTTGAATGTTGTTTAACCTCCCAGTATTACTACAAGAACGAGTTTCTCTTTTTTTAAAAGAGACCTTCCGCCGCTTATTAATCACATTATGAAATACACGAGCAAAATAGCGCTAAATACTAGAATGATAATTTTGAAACTATTTTCTAAAATTGTATAACATTAAACTTTTTAAGTCATCTAAATTTGATGTCCGATTAATGTAAACTTTTATTGATAAAATTTATAGTTCAATTTAAAGTGAAAATTATTTGGGATTTCCCCGTTTATCCAACTTAGAGATCAACTCGAGGCTATCCCCCAGTACCTTGCATTTATAAGAATAGATGTGTTTTGATTGTAAGTAATGTAATTTTAAAACATATGATGAAAAATTTTATATTCTTAGCGATAACGTTACTGGTATTCTCCCTTTTTTCGAATAAAGGATTTAGTCAAACACTTGAATTAGGAACACTTTCTTCTTTTGAGGCGTATACAGGGGCTGGAGCCGTAACAAATTCTGGAGAAGTTACAGGAGACGCCGGAACAGACGCAGGAATAATAAGTGGGATTGGATTTAGCACAGGATTTACTGGCAAAAAGTACGATACCAATAATTTAACTGCCCAAGCTAAAATAGACCTACTAAGGGTATACATTCACCTTAGCGATATTTTTGTCACATATCCGGGCACGCATGCTGCCGCTTTTGGAACTGAAGCCATTACTCCAGGTGTTTATTCGATACCAGGAGCTGGTTCTTTAGGAGGAACGCTTACGTTAGATGGAGAGGGTGATACTGATGCATTTTTTATAATAAAATTTAATGGAGCATTCACTGTTGGAGCAGGTTCCACTATCATTTTAACGAATGGTGCAAGGGCGGCAAATGTCTTCTGGATTGCAGAGGGAGCTATTTCTGTCGCTGCAAGCAGTGAAATAAAAGGAACCTTATTGTCATTTCCTGGAGCAATTACACTCGGAGTAAATAGTAAAATCGAAGGAAGGATGCTTGCTTCCGAAGGAGCTATAACCGTTGCGTTAGGTGGTCAAGCAATAGCACCTGTTGGACCCATATCCATTCCAATAAAATGCCTTGGTGATTGCAGCCCAGTTCCGGCTCTTGACATTCTAGGGAGTCTTAAGAAGTTTGCTCTTTTTAGTAGTTTTGGTGCCGTAGCAAATACCGCTACGTCTGGATTTGTCGGGAATGTTGGTGCGCACAACGGTGATTTAACCGGTTTTGGTACTTCAACTATTGTAGGGGCCTATTACAATGCAGATGCAACAACGAAACAAGCTAAAAGTGATTTAGAGAATGCATACACTGCACTTATGGCCTTGCCAAATACAATGACCAGTCATACTCCTGTTTTTGGCCTCGGAGAGACATTGAATACCGGAGTTTATCATATAGAAGGAGCAGGATCCTTATCGGGAACTCTTATTCTAGACGGTTTGAACGATCCAGATGCATTATTTGTTTTTAAGTTTGCAGGAGCGTTATCAGTAGCAGCGCAAGCAAAAGTAATTTTAATTAATGGAGCGCAACGTTGTAATGTGTTTTGGCTTGGTGGTGCCGGAGTTGCCACGGGTGCCGTTTCTATGGGGGCTTTTAGTTCGATGAAAGGGACTATTATTTCTCACGGAGGAGCATGTACAATGGCTGCAGGAGGAAAAGTTGAGGGACGAATGCTCTCTACAGCTGGAGCAATCGGTTTTAGTACGGGTATTGTTTATACGGATACACTTTGTTTTGGAGACGACACCCCTATTTCGGGTTCAGATCAAATAGTTTGTTCAGATGGAACAAATACTCAAATAATTACGGCTACTGCGAGTTCTAATACTACTGGAGGCGATATTCGCTGGTATGACGCTTTAACAGAAGGCGCTTTAGTAGCAAATCCTATTCAAGTAGGTATCGGCTCTAAAACATATTATGCGGAGTCTTATAATGGAGTTTATGCCGGTTTAACGAGGGTTGCAGTTACTTTGGTTATCAATAACTGTAATGCGGAGAATACTGATCCTTTGGCGGTAGACGATACGTACGCAACAAGGGAGGAAGTATTAGTAGTTTTACTTCCGTTGGAAGGAGATAGTGACGTAGATGTTGCGGACACTTTAACAATCATAAGTATCAATGGTACTGAATTAACGCCAGGTACAGCGCAAACTATTTCTGTTTTGAGCGGTACAGTGCAAATAAGTGAGACAGGCATAATTAGTTTTGTTTCTAATTTGAATTTTAATGGTGTTTCCACATTTCCTTACACAATTAGCGATGGTTTAGCTACAGCTGTAGCTAATGAGATAATTACGGTTACATCAATTAATGATGCACCTGTAGCATTGCCAGACACTGCTTCAGTAGATGAAGATGAAACGCTAACTGTTACAAAGGAAAATGGTTTAATAGATTTAAATGACACAGATATTGACGAAGAATCTGCGCTGACGCTAACGGAGTTTATGGTTTCTGGAGTTACGGTAACTGTAAGCCCATCTGAGGCGGGTGCAACAGCAATCACAGATATAGGGAATTTATCGATTAGTTCAGATGGGAGTTATATATTCATACCGGTATTAAACTTTTATGGTGCGGTACCAAAAGTAACCTATACAATAAGTGATGGAGAGAACACCGCAAATGCTACACTCAACATTACCGTAAATGCAATTAACGATGCTCCTTTGGCTGAAGACGACGTTGCCAGTACAGGTCCTGGGGTTTTAATTAATATTCCCGTACTAATCAATGATACAGATCCTGATGGGAATACAGTAGTCGTAAGTAGTATCCTTATATTTCCTGAAAATGGTACATTACTAATAAATTCTAATGGTACAATTGGGTACACCCCAAACGCGGATTTTAATGGTGACTTTGATTCTTTTACATATCAAATTTCAGATGGAAATGGAAGTTTTGATACTGCAGTAGTGAGTTTAACAGTCCCTATTACTCCATTCCCGCCAGTTGCAAATCCAGATACAAACAGTTTAGAGGAGGGGATTGCGTTAACAGTAGTTGCTGCTAATGGAGTTCTTAAAAATGATACAGATGGAAATTTAGATGTTTTGACTGTAGTAGATTTTTTAATTGCTGGTTTTGTTAATGAAATTACCGCAGGAACGGTATTTATAATACCTAATGTGGGCTCAATTAAATTAAACGTTGATGGTGGTTATGTGTTTGTACCTGAAGGAAATTTTAATGGACTAGTTCCGGATATTACGTATAAAATTACTGATGGAATATATACAGCAAGTTCGACTTTGAAAATAACAGTAAGACCTGTTAATGATGCACCTATTGCTAATCCCGATACAAATGCCACAGATGAAGATGTTGTTTTAACGGTCCCGGCAGCAATCGGTTTATTCGGGAATGATTCCGATGCTGATATAGAACCACTATCAGTGACGCAATTCACTGTGGAGGGAATTACACACATAGTTGGGGCTACAGCAAATTGCACAGCTGGTGCGGTTTTAGTAAATTCAGACGGGAGTTATATATTTATACCTGCTCTCAATTATAATGGAGTAGTTTCTACCATTACCTATACCATTTCAGATGGTAGTTTAACAGATACTAGTACTTTAGAGATAACAGTAAGACCCCTTAACGATGCACCTATTGCACATCCAGATATAAATACTTTAGATGAAGACGTTGTTTTAAATGTTCTCGCAGCAGTTGGTTTGTTAGCGAATGATATCGATGCGGACATGGATCCTCTTTCAGTAACGCAGTTTGCATTGGAAGGGCTTACTTATACCGCTGGAGTTACAGGAACGTTTGTAGGAGGAACAGTTTTAATAAATTTAGACGGGAGCTATATATTTACACCTGCTTTAAATTTTAAGGGAGTAGTTCCTACCATTACCTATACCACTTCAGATGGTAGTTTAACAGCGACGAGTACTTTAGACTTAACGGTAAGGTCTATTAACGATGCACCTGTTGCGAACCCAGATATAAATGCGGTAGATGAAGATAGTGTTTTAACCGTTTTAGCGGTAGCTGGTTTGTTAGCGAATGATCTCGATGCGGATACAGAACCACTCTCAGTAAAACAGTTTACAGTGGAAGGAATTACTTTTAATGCTGGAGTTACAGCAACTTTTATAGCCGGAACTTTCTCAGCAAATTCAGATGGTAGCTATACATTCATATCCGCTTTAGATTATAACGGAATTGTCCCTACCATTACATACACTATTTCAGATGGTAGTTTAACAGCGATTAGTACTTTAGACATAACGGTAAGACCCATTAAAGACGCACCTGTTGCTAATAAAGATATAAATGCAGCGGATGAGGATAGTATTTTAACAGTTTTAGCAGCAGTTGGCTTGTTAGCGAATGATATCGATGCGGACATGGATCCTCTTTCAGTATCACAGTTTGCAGTGGAAGGAATTGCCTCTACCGCTGGAGTTACAGGAACGTTTGTAGGAGGAAAGGTTTTAGTAAATTTAGACGGGAGTTATACATTTACACCTGCTTTAGATTTTAATGGAGTAGTTCCTACCATTACCTATACCACTTCAGATGGTAGTTTAACAGCGACGAGTACTTTAGAGTTAATAATTAGGTCTATTAACGATGCACCTGTTGCCAATCTAGATATAAACGCAACGGATGAAGATGTTGCCTTAACAGTTTTAGCAGCAGTTGGTTTGTTAGCAAATGATATCGATGCTGACATGGATTCTCTTTCAGTAACGCAGTTTGCAATGGAAGGGCTTACTTATACCGCTGGAGTTACAGCAACGTTTGTAGGAGGAACGGTTTTAGTAAATTTAGACGGGAGTTATACATTTACACCTGCTTTAGATTTTAATGGAGTAGTTCCTACCATTACCTATACCATTTCAGATGGTAGTTTAACAGTGACGAGTACTTTAGACTTAACGGTAAGGTCTATTAACGATGCACCTGTTTCCAAACCAGATATAAATACTACAGATGAAGATAGTGTTTTAACCGTTTTAGCAGCAGTTGGTTTGTTAGCGAATGATATCGATGCGGATACAGACCCACTCTCAGTAACGCAGTTTGCATTGGAAGGGCTTACTTATACCGCTGGAGTTACAGCAACGTTTGTAGGAGGAAAGGTTTTAGTAAATTTAGACGGGAGCTATACATTTACACCTGCTTTAGATTTTAATGGAGTAGTTTCTACCATTTCCTATACCACTTCAGATGGTAGTTTAACAGCTACGAGTACTTTAGACTTAACGGTAAGTTCTATTAACGATGTACCTGTTGCCAATCCAGATATAAATACCACAGATGAAGACGTTGTTTTAACCGTTTTAGCAGCAGTTGGCTTGTTAGCGAATGACATCGATACGGATACAGACCCACTCTCAGTAACGCAGTTTACAGTGGAAGGAATTACTTTTAATGCTGGAGTTACAGCAACTTTTATAGCTGGAACTTTCACAGCAAACTCAGATGGTAGCTATACATATACATCTGCTTTAGATTTTAATGGAGTTGTTCCTACCATTACCTATACCACTTCAGATGGTAGTTTAACAGCGACGAGTACTTTAGACTTAACGGTAAGGTCTATTAACGATGTACCTGTTGCTAATCCAGATATAAACGCAACAGATGAAGATAGCGTTTTAACAGTTTTAGCAGCGGTTGGTTTGTTAGCGAATGATATAGATGCAGACATAGATTCACTTTCAGTAACACAGTTTGCAGTGGAAGGAATTGCCTCTACCGCTGGAGTTACAGCAACGTTCGTAGGAGGAACGATTTTAGTAAATTTAGACGGAAGCTATGCATTTACACCTGCTTTAGATTTTAATGGAGTAGTTCCTACCATTACCTATACCATTTCAGATGGCAGTTTAACAGCGACGAGTACTTTAGACTTAACGGTAAGGTCTATTAACGATGCACCTGTTGCCAATCCAGATATAAATACTACAGATGAAGACGTTGTTTTAACCGTTTTAGCGGCAGCAGGTTTGTTAGCGAATGATATCGATACAGACATAGATTCACTTTCAGTAACACAGTTTGCAGTGGAAGGAATTACTTTTAATGCTGGAGTTACAGCAGCTTTTATAGCTGGGACTTTCACAGTAAACTCAGATGGTAGCTATACATTTACACCTGCTTTAGATTTTAATGGAGTAGTTTCTACCATTACCTATACCACTTCAGATGGTAGTTTAACAGCGACGAGTACTTTAGACTTAACGGTAAGTTCTATTAACGATGTACCTGTTGCCAATCCAGATATAAATACTACAGATGAAGATAGCGTTTTAACAGTTTTAGCAGCAGTTGGTTTGTTAGCGAATGATATTGATGCGGACATGGATTCACTTTCAGTAACACTGTTTGCAGTGGAAGGGCTTACTTATACCGCTGGAGTTACAGCAACGTTTGTAGGAGGAACGGTTTTAGTAAATTTAGACGGGAGTTATACATTTACACCTGCTTTAGGTTTTAATGGAGTAGCTTCTACCATTACCTATACCACTTCAGATGGTAGTTTAACAGCTACGAGTACTTTAGACTTAACGGTAAGGCCTATTAACGGTGTATCTGTTGCCAATCCAGACATAAACGCAACGGATGAAGACGTTGTTTTAACCGTTTTAGCAGCAGCAGGTTTGTTAGCGAATGATATCGATGCTAATATGGATTCACTTTCAGTAACACTGTTTGCAGTGGAAGGGCTTACTTATACCGTTGGAGTTACAGCAACGTTTGTAGGAGGAACGGTTTTAGTAAATTTAGACGGGAGTTATACATTTACACCTGCTTTAGATTTTAATGGAGTAGTTTCTACTATTACATACACTATTTCAGATGGTAGTTCAACAGCGACGAGTACTTTAGACTTAACAGTAAGGTCTATTAACGATGTACCTGTTGCCAATCCAGATATAAATACGACAGATGAAGACGTTGTCTTAATAGCTTTAGCAGCAGCTGGTTTGTTAGCGAATGATATCGATGCGGATACAGACCCACTCTCAGTAACGCAGTTTACAGTGGAAGGAATTACTTTTAATGCTGGAGTTACAGCAACGTTTGTAGGAGGAACGGTTTTAGTAAATTTAGACGGGAGTTATACATTTACACCTGCTTTAGGTTTTAATGGAGTAGCTTCTACCATTACCTATACCACTTCAGATGGTAGTTTAACAGCGACGAGTACTTTAGACTTAACAGTAAGGTCTATTAACGGTGTATCTGTTGCCAATCCAGACATAAACGCAACGGATGAAGACGTTGTCTTAACCGTTTTAGCAGCAGCAGGTTTGTTAGCGAATGATATCGATGCTAATATGGATTCACTTTCAGTAACACTGTTTGCAGTGGAAGGGCTTACTTATACCGCTGGAGTTACAGCAACGTTTGTAGGAGGAACGGTTTTAGTAAATTTAGACGGGAGTTATACATTTACACCTGCTTTAGATTTTAATGGAGTAGTTTCTACTATTACATACACTATTTCAGATGGTAGTTCAACAGCGACGAGTACTTTAGATTTAACAGTAAGGTCTATTAACGATGTACCTGTTGCCAATCCAGATATAAACACTGCAGATGAAGACGTTATCTTAACCGTTTTAGCGGCAGCAGGTTTGTTAGCGAATGATATCGATGCGGATACAGACCCACTCTCAGTAACGCAGTTTACAGTGGAAGGAATTACTTTTAATGCTGGAGTTACAGCAACTTTTATAGCCGGAACTTTCACAGCAAACTCAGATGGTAGCTATACATATACATCTGCTCCAGATTATAACGGGGTTGTTCCTACTATTACATACACTATTTCAGATGGTAGTTTAACAGCGACGAGTACTTTAGACTTAACGGTAAGGTCTATTAACGATGTACCTGTTGCCAATCCAGATATAAACACGACAGATGAAGACGTTGCCTTAACCGTTTTAGCAGTAGCAGGTTTGTTAGCAAATGATACCGATGCTAATATGGATTCACTTTCAGTAACACTGTTTGCAGTGGAAGGGCTTACTTATACCGTTGGAGTTACAGCAACGTTTGTAGGAGGAACGGTTTTAGTAAATTTAGACGGGAGTTATACATTTACACCTGCTTTAGATTTTAATGGAGTAGTTCCTACCATTACCTATACCATTTCAGATGGTAGTTCAACAGCGACGAGTACTTTAGACTTAACGGTAAGGTCTATTAACGATGCACCTTTAGCTATAAACGATTTTGGAACAACAATCCAAAGAACAGCGATAACTTTAGAGAGAATTAGTGCGAATGATATAGATGCAGACGGAGTCGTAGACCCCACAACAATAACTTTATTAGATCCATACAACCTCTTAAATATTGGAAATTCGACAATGCCCCTGATTCTCAAAAATATAGGTACATATACCTTGGATACTTTAGGGAACTTAACCTTTGCCCCCGTTCCAGAATTTACAGGATTGGTAGAGATAAATTATACTTTAAAAGATAATATGGGAGACCTCTCTAACGAGGGAATCATTGATATAAACGTTCAAGCAGATACTGACATCGATGGAATAATTGACTCTAAAGACTTAGACAATGATAATGATGGAATCTTAGATAGTACCGAGCAGAATGGGGATATTCAAAGAGATACAGATAACGATGGAATCCCTGACTATTTAGATTTAGATTCCGACGGTGACGGTGCGAATGATCTTGCAGAGTCATTTTCGGGGGCAGCTGATGCTGACAATGATGGTATTATCGATGGCGCACACAGTAGCTCAGGAACAAACGGTTTGTTTGATGGAGTAGAAACATTTAGAGATAGTGGAATCCTAAATTATGAAGCAGTAGACACAGACAACGATGGAATTTTAAATTTTCAAGATATAGACGATGACGGAGATACGATCATTACTATAGAAGAAGATCTAAATTTAGATAGGGATCCTAAAAATGATGACACCGACGGGGATGGGGTTCCAAACTATTTAGATTTTGATGATGATGGAGACGAAATACCTACGAAAGACGAGTTTACGTCTGATTGTGATGCCGACAATATTTTAGATCATTTAGATGTAACTAATTGTAATACAATTCCCAATGGATTCTCGCCAAATGGCGACGGTACAAATGATACTTTCGTGATTCCAGAATTATCTAAATACCCAAATTTTAAGTTAGAAATATTCAACAGGTGGGGTAATGAAGTTTACTATTATAATAATAACAGCAGAGAAGATCCTCTTTGGTGGGATGGGTACTCAACAGGCAGATTAACACTGAATAATACAGCGCCGCTGCCAGTAGGAACATATTATTATATCATCTATTTTAATGATGGAATGAGAAATCCAATCACAGGATGGGTATATTTAAATAGGTAAAAGGGAATAAAAATGAAAAAGGAGATACTACTATTAATAATTGTCTTTTTTACTGTTTCAGTAAAAGCACAACAGGATCCTCAGTATACTCAATATATGTATAATATGAGTATAATTAATCCAGCATATGCAGGTTCGTACAATGCATTAACTCTAAATTTTTTAGGAAGATGGCAACAAGCTGGTAATGGAGGTGCATCAAGAACACTCTCTATGGCAATGAGTGCGCCAGTTGGCAAAAATGTTGGTTTAGGACTTTCTATAGTTACCGATGAAATAGGCCCTGTAGAAGAGCAAAACGTATTTGGTGATTTTTCTTATACTTTGCAAATAAGTGAAAAAGGAAACTTAGCATTAGGGTTAAAAGCGGGGTTTACTTTTTTTAATATTTGCTTGCCATGTTTGAATATTGTGAACGAAAATGATGCAGCATTTACAAATCAAAATGTAAATAAGGTAAAACCAAATTTTGGAGTTGGTACATTTTACTATACAGATAAATTTTACGTAGGGGTATCCATACCTAATTTTTTGCAAACATTACATTTTTTAGATAAAGGAGATCAAGAACGAAGCGCATCAGAAATAAAGCATTTTTTCTTAAGTTCCGGGTACGTTTTTAATGTATCAAATGATATAAAATTAAAACCGTCTATAATGTTAAAAGCTTCTGAAGGAGCGCCAATATCGATAGATTTTTCAGGAAATGTGTTGTTGTATGATAAATTCGAACTCGGTCTCTCTTATCGATTAAATCAGTCGATTTCGGCATTAATAAATGTAAGAGCGTCCAATAGATTAAGGGTGGGTTATGCCTACGATTATATTGTAACAAACTTGGGCAATTTTAAATCAGGATCACATGAAGTTTTTGTTTTATTTAATTTTGATTTTGAGAAGCTAAAAATTAGATCTCCAAGATTTTTCTAGTTTTAAAAATACAATTATGAAAAAAAGTATACAAACCATATTCCTCTTATTTTTTTATTTTCCAACAATACAAGGACAGACTAAAGAAATAAAAGCAGCAGATGCCCTTTTTGTGCAATATTTTTACAAAAGTGCTTCGGAGGCTTATAAAAAAATTGCTTTAACAAACCCAACAGAACATGTTTTAAAAAGACTTGGAGATAGTTATTACTATAATCTTGATTTAAAGGAAGCTTCAGAGGCGTATGCGATGCTTTTTAAAAATTTTACTCCAGATAATCCAAAATATATGTTTAAACATGCTCAATCTTTAAGAGGAATAGGCCGGTTTGAAGATTTTAATATTTGGATGCAAAAGTTTCGAGAGTTTAGTAAAAGGAGTTCAACAGGAAATTATTTTACCAGCAAAGCATCTTTCGTAAAAGCACCCAAAAAAGCCGATCCAACTTACAAAGTAACAAACTTAAGAAGTATTAACTCAATATACTCAGATTTTGGAGTAACGGATTTTGGGAATAAGATTCTTTTTTCATCACCAAGAGGGAGAAATTTACCCACCAAAGAAAGTGGGGTTAAGAATGAAAATAATTTTTTAGATTTCTTTACTATTAGAAAAGAAAATATTTCGTCTAAAGCAGAATATATTTCTAATGTTCGGCCCTTGTTTGCTAAGGGTATAAAATCAGATCTAAATGAATCTTCCATAACTTTTTCACCAGACAATAAAATAATGTATTTCACAAGAAATAATTTTGTGAAAGGGAAATTTATGGCAAATAAAAAAGGCTACAATAATTTAAAAATTTTAAAAGCAGAATGGATCAAAGGGCAATGGGAGAATATTGTAGAACTTCCTTTCTCCAGTGACGACTATTCAGTGGGACACCCATCTTTAAGTAAAGATGGAAAGCGTTTGTATTTTATTTCTGATATGCCCGGAGGTGTTGGTGAAACAGATATTTATGTGGTAAATGTTTATGAGGACGGTGTGTATGGAGTTATAAAGAATTTAGGCGCTACAATTAATACAGAAGGTCGAGAAATGTTTCCTTTTATCTCAGATGATGATGTGTTGTATTTTTCTTCAGATGGTCACCTTGGAATGGGAGATTTAGATATTTTTTCGACTAAAAAGGATGGTGATGACTATACTGGACCAGTTAATTTGAAATTCCCTGTGAATAGTAGGTCGGATGATTTTGCATTTTCAATAGACCCTGCAGCAAAAAAAGGATATTTATCCTCAAATAGAAAAGGGAGTTCTGGTAAGGACGATATTTATGAAGTAGAACAAATAGAAGCATTTTGTATCCAAACAATTGCAGGTGTAGTTAGAGGAGCACAACTTAAAAAGTACTTACCCAATGCTGAAATTGTTGTGAAGGACGGGTTAGGTGCGACTATAAAAAGCACATTATCAGATGAAAGAGGTGTATTCTCTTTTAAATTACCATGCAATCAAAAGTTTGTAATTACAGTATCTAAAGAATATTATAAGCCGAATACAGCATTTGTTCAAACATCAGAAAAAACAGTTTTAGACTTAAACTTAGCTTTAGAAATAGAAGATGATTTTGAGTACGATTCTAAAAATGAATTAATTATTAAAATTAATACTATTTATTTTAATAATAATAAATGGAACATCCGTTCGGACGCCGAAATTGAGCTAGATCATATTGTAAAGATAATGACAAAGTATTCTAAAATTATTGTGGCTTCTGCTTCGCACACAGATGCGAGAGGTAAAAGTGTTTATAATAAAAAGCTATCTCAAAGAAGAGCTAAGTCTGCGGTAGATTATATTATTTCTAAGGGAATTTCACCGGATAGAATTTATGGAAAGGGCTTTGGGGAAGACCAATTAACGAACAACTGTGCAGATAATGATTCCCATTCAAATAGAGTGAAATGTAAAGAATCACAGCATCAGGAGAACAGAAGAACTTCATTTCTTGTTCTAAATATTGATGATGTAGAAATGAGTACTGCGAATAAAAAGCTTTATCTGCAGTAAACTAGTTAAGCATTCAGAAAAAGGAAGCTCAAAACAAGATAACGGATGTTAATTAGTTATTTGAAAAACTAAATAAGGGGTTTTTAATTTTCAAGAGAAGCCCTCTTCGGATTTTCTTCTGTAATGCTCTTTACTTTTTTTAGGATCTCTTAGAAGTCTCAAAGCTTACTTATATCTAAAAAACACTTCTTTGTATAAGAAGTGTTTTTAGTTTTTTGAAATTAATGTTTATAAAATGACGACTACACTTATTGCGGAATTACAGTGTATAAGTGAAAAACAGGGTTTAGAGCAGGGTTACTTCTCCGCTGCTAATGTGATAAACACCCCCTACAATTTTAATTTCTTCGTTTGCTTCCATCTCATTTAAAATAGGGCTTTTATCCCGAATTCTTTGAATGGTTAAGTGCACGTTATTTTCAATTGTTTTATTAACAAAGGCGGTATTCGTGGAATTGTATTCTCCGGAAACCTCTTTTTCAGATTTTTGGACTGCTGGTTGAATGTTGTTTAACATTGCAGTAATATTTCCGAGTGCTACGTGATCACAAGCCGCTTTCACTGCTCCGCAACTTTCGTGTCCTAATACAAAGATCAGTTTACTCCCCGCAACCTTACAAGAGTATTCCATGCTTCCTAAAATATCTGTATTTTCGAAGTTACCGGCAACTCTGGCAACAAAAACATCACCAATAGTTTGGTCAAAAATTAACTCTACAGGAACGCGTGAGTCTATGCAAGAGAGCACAATTGCTTTCGGATGCTGCCCATCTTTAGTTTGCGTAATTAAGGCTTTGTGATCTGCGGTATTGCCTTGATCTTTCATGAAACGAGAATTTCCTGCAATAAAATCTTGAAGCACCAACATTGGCGTTAGCTTATCTTGTTCCTCTTTAGTAATAGCTTTATCTCTATGTGACATGTTTTTTATTTTTTTAATTCTTCTTGTATATTTTGGGTGATCCATTCCACACAGGCATTAAAATTTTTAAAAATGTGTTCTTTTGGAATAAAATCTGGAATAATATCAATTCTCTCCATCATATACCTTGGTTGATGCAATAAGTTAACAAAGACTACCTCTATGTTTTTTTTCTTTAGGTCTTGCAGCATGTCTTCCATTGCATACAAACCGGATTGATCCATATACTGCATTCTCCCCAAACGCATAATCACTATTTTTGCAGATTCTGGAATTTGTTGCGAAAGTGCTTGAAATTCACTTGTAGACCCAAAAAATAAAGGCCCTTTGATGTGTTTTATAAAGACGCTTTCTTTTAGTGTTTCTGGAAAATCAAGCTCATCTGCCCACGACTCTTCTTTTAATGATTTTACGTCGGATCTTTCTGCGGTTAAATCCCCAATTTTTTTCATAAACATTAAAGAGGCAATAACCAAACCAATACCAACGGCATAGACTAAATTCCAAAAGGTAGATAGCAATAAAACTACAATCATAATTAAAACTTCAGAACTAATTTTGAAAGGTCCAATTTTAGTATCTCTTGGTAAATAAGGAATTGCTTTTAGCCCTTTATAGTCCATAACCCCAATACCGACAGTAATTAAGATACCTGCTAAAACTCCTGCAGGAATTTTTGAGGCAATGGGACCTAAGCCTAACATTACAACAAGTAACATAATTCCTGCGATCATTCCAGAAAGTTTTGTTTTCCCACCTGCATTTATATTTACAACGGTTCTAATTGTTGCTCCAGCACCAGGAATACCACCAAAAATTGCTGCAATACTATTTCCAACCCCTTGCCCCACAAGTTCTTTGTTTGGCTTGTGTTTTGTTTTGGTCATGTTATCTGCAACTACACTTGTTAGTAGAGAATCAATGGCACCTAAAAGTGCTAGCGTTAATGCTGTAAAGATATAGGGAGTAATACTAGACAGGGTAAAACTTGTGAATATTTCCCATTTTGGAACGGGGATTCCACTAGGAATTTCTTGAATTGTTCGATAGTCTAGACCAAAGCCAACCGCAATACTAGACATCACTATCAATGCCACTAGGGTGCTTGGTACTTTTGTTGTAATGCGTTTGAAACCATAAATAATAAAGATGGTTCCCAAGGCCAATAAGAATTCTAGCCAATCGATATTTTGAATTGCTTTAGGGAATGCCTTTATAGCTCCCAAGGCACCAGCAGTCTCTTTTGCAGCTAAAGTTTCTGACTCCTTTAGGATGTCTTCCGTTGAAATAAGTGCACCTCTTCTATTGGTTTCTCCAAAGTCTTCTAAAACTAAAATACCTTCGCCTGCTTCTTCTTTTAGAATATTTTCTAAGATTACCTCTTGGGCTTCTGCTTTAAAGGTGTTTACAAAAGCAACATCTTCTTTCGGATAGTACCCAACTGACGGTAATACTTGTGTTAATAAAATGATGAGTCCAATAGCGGTCATAAAACCTGAAACTACTGGGTACGGAATATATCTAATGTATTTTCCTAAGCCAATTACTCCTAAGATAATCTGGAAAATACCTGCCAAAAAGAAAACTGTTAAAATGGCGGGTAGTGCTTTTTCAACATCGCCGTCGTTTGCGGCAACGATTCCCGCAATTACTACCATACTTACTGCGGTCATTGGAGCCGTTGGCCCAGAAATCTGAGTACTTGTACCACCAAAGAGCGCTGCAAAGAAACTAATAAAAATGGCGCCGTATAAGCCGGCACTTGGTCCTAGTCCTGAAGAAACACCAAAAGCCAAAGCCAAAGGTAACGCAACGATACCTGCAGTTATACCTCCAAAAGCATCCCCTTTTATATTTGAAAATAAATTTTTCATAAATTTGAAAATAGTTTTTATTCGCGCACAATTTAAGGCTTATTATTTAAAAAAAAGCCAATCCTAGAAAAGGATTGGCTTTAAATAATTTATTTAATTTTGGTCTAATAAAAAGTTATTAAACCGGTATTGATGTCGTACATCGCTCCCACAATTTTAATGCTTCCTTCCACTTCCATGTCTCTTAAAACACTGCTTTGGTCGCGAATATTATCTAGGGTCATAGAAATATTTTTTTTTGCAACGGAATTGACAAAATCAAGATTACTGGAGTTTCTTAAGTGCGGCTCTTCTGGAGTTGTAACCGCCTTAACAGCTGGTTTTATTTTACTAATTAAAGCAGTTAAGTTTCCTAGTTTTGCATCGTCACAGGCTCCTTTTATTGCTCCACAGGAGGTGTGTCCTAGCACTACAAGAACTTTAGTGCCCGCTAATTTACAGGCAAATTCCATACTTCCTAAAATATCTTCATTCACAAAATTTCCAGCAATTCTGATACTAAAGATATCTCCCACTCCTTGATCAAAAACCAATTCTGCAGAGACCCTAGAATCGATGCAGCTTAAGATCGTTGCGAAAGGATATTGACCACTACTAGTATCATTTACCTGTTCTAAAAGATCTCTATTTACTTTTGAATTATTTTGAAACCTTAAGTTTCCTTCTTTTAAAAGTACCAAGGCCTTTTCTGGTGTTAGCGATGCTTGGGTTTCCTTTGTATGTGCTTTCATAAAATTATTTTTAATTGGTTAATATCAGTGCGCAATTAATCGACTTGATAATGCTTTTAATAGACGTCTTCATTGCAGCACTATTGCTTTTTTCTCTGCTGACAAAGAGTACGTTAATTTTCTTTTTGGACAGATAGTTTGAAATATTTTCTATTGTGTTATCTCCTTGTTCAAAAACATACTCTACCGCATTCTGAGCTTCTAAAAAGGAGTTTTTTTTGGGGGCAGTATCCTTTTCTGTAGTTTTAAAATAGGTCAGTGGTTTTTGAGCAGCCTTTATAATATTTTCAACTAAAACACCAGTTGAATTTATGTTTTGAAACAGTCCTAACGCTAATTCTTTGTTTGGTTCTAAACTGTTCTGATCATCAGCAATTACAATTGTTCCTTTGTGCTTTTTAAGGACGAATTGTGTAATATTATCTCCAAGAAAAGGGAAGACTGCTGCCTTTTGTTTTCCTAAAACAATAACATCTGGCTTATTTTTATCAATATATTCGGCGATTTCATTTTTTATATTTCCAATGGTAAAGCTGTGCTTTATTGCGGTATTGTAGTCGTCAGAAATTGGGTTTATTATTTTTTTAATTTCTTTATCGATTGTGATGTACGCTTTGTTGATGATTCTAATTGCTGACAATTGACTGTCTTTTTCTACAACTTCTGTTGGTTTTTTTACATAAAAAAAGTCAATCTTTGCGTCCATTATTTTAGCCAATGTGACCGCGCTTTTTAGCGTTTTACTTGTAGATTTATTTAAATCTGACAAGACTAATATTTTACAAGTGTCTTTCATAATGAGTTGGTTTAAGCAGATTTTTTAGGTCTTAAATTAAAAAATTCAATATAGCTAGGGGGGTTTTCTGCAACGCCTCTCTCTGAAATTAATTGAATATCTATGTTTCTTTCTTTTGCCTTCAGTGCAAAATCTTGTAAGATTTCTATAATATCATAATCTAGGAATCTTGTTTTACGAACATCAATTTCTAAATAAGTATCTCTTGGTAAGCTATCCAGTTCTTTTAAGATCGCCCCTTTATTAAAAAAGGTTACTTCTTCAGCAAGGGTCATTTTAATTCTGTGCTTTCCATTACTCTTATCTTCAATATGTAAAAAGTGAGAATTCTGAAAACTTTTAATCAAAATAACAACAACACCTACCGCAAGTCCTAAGGAAATACCCACGAGTAAATCGGTAAAAACAATACCAAGAACAGTAACTGTGAAGGGAATCCACTGTTTCCATCCCAATTGCACCATTTCTTTGAATACGGCTGGTTTTGCTAACTTATAACCAACAACAAGAAGGATTGCAGACAAAACAGAGAGAGGAATTTTATTTAATAAAGTAGGAATTAAAATAACAGAAATTAACAATAAAAAACCATGGATAATTGCTGCTAATTTTGTCCGTCCGCCAGATTGAATATTCGCAGAACTTCTAACAATTACTTGTGTAATTGGTAATCCACCGATTAAACCAGAAATAATATTTCCTGTTCCCTGTGCCAATAATTCTTTATTTGTGGGGGTTACATTCTTGTGTGGATCTAATTTATCAGTAGCTTCAACACAGAGTAGTGTTTCCAAACTTGCAACCAAAGCGATGGTAAATCCGGTAACCCAAACTTGAGGGTTTGAAAGTGCATTAAAGTTAGGAAAGCGAAATTGACCGATAAAAGAATCGAAACTGTCGGGTACAGGTACACTTACTAAATGTGTTGCGTTGATGCCATATTTTGTGTTTCCATTGGTGACAAAATAATATACGATACCCGCAACTACAGCGACTAATGGTCCTTGTATAATTTGAAAAAACTTACCTTTATTGGATAAAACATTGCTCCAAAGGATTAAAATTCCCAAACCAATAAAACCAACGATGGTAGCACCTAAGCTAATGTTATTCGCAGTATTTAGAATTTCCGAAAAGGTGTTTTGACCATCCACTTGAAAAAAAGCAAAATCTCCTTCAGGATTAGAATCATAACCAAAAAAATGTGGAATTTGTTTTAGAATAATAATAATTCCAATTCCTGTTAACATTCCTTTAATTACCGAGGATGGAAAGTAGTATCCAATAATACCTGCTTTAAGGAAACCGAAAATTAACTGTATAACCCCGCCTAATACAACGGCAACTAAAAAGTTTTCATATCCGCCTAATGTTCCAATTGCGGTCAATACAATCGCAGCTAATCCTGCAGCAGGGCCACTTACGCCAATTTTAGACCCGCTCAAGCTTCCCACTACAATACCTCCAATTATTCCAGCAATTAATCCAGAAAAAAGAGGGGCTCCACTAGCCAATGCAATACCTAAACATAAAGGTAATGCGACAAAAAATACTACGACACTTGCGGGCAAGTCGTTTTTAATGTGTTTAAACATATATAAATGATTTTAACACCAAGCAAGTACTGCTTAGCGTTTTATTTTAATAAATAAGAATTGATTTGTAATATTATCGAAGTTATAATATTCTTTTGGGCGGAGGAGTACTTACTTTGGGGTGTTTAGAAATATAGTTTTTTGAATTAAAACGTATATTTCTTTTATTCTCAAAATCACTAAACAAAATAGAAGAAATAAAATTAGAAGGATAAATCTTTAGTTTTGAATCTACTTTTGATTCTTCTTTACCTTTATTTTCTTCTTCCTCTTCGCTCATGTCCATCAGAAAAACAATGTCTTGTGATGGATTTGATATTAGAATAATCGTAGGGGTAATTACGAGACTAATAAATAAGATAGAAAAGAAAATTGCAATGCGTACTCTCAATATTTCATGCTTGTTTAGGAGCAACAAAAATAAGAAAGGTTTTTTGATTTCTTGTTAAAAAATATTTAAAAATCGTTTAACAATTTAACTTCGTTTGCAATGATCCATCCCTGTTTCCCGTCTGCTAATTTAATTTTTTTCCAATTATCTATAGCATCTAAAACGATCACTTTAGCGCCTTCATGCAATGTGAAAATGGCCTCAGCGTTTAAGGTTGGTGCATTTCGAATTGTTGTTTTTTCGGCAAACACGATTGCTTCTTTGTTGTTTTTAGATCGGTCGTATTCGTTATAAGTGATGAAAATAACGAAAATGAAAAGGATTAAACTTAGTACACTCGTTGTAAAATATATTCTTTTTTTACTTGGGGTGTAAGCAAAGTAAAAGAACAAGAATAAAAGAGCGGTGAGAAAAGAGAAGATAACCGTTAAAATGGCCCATTCATTGTAGGTTAATTTTTGAAGGTAATTTTCATGAAACCGTTGAAAAACAGTCTTAGGGACCATGGCGATATTATCTAAAGCCAACCGTTTCGCGAAGACTAAATTATTGAGTACATCGTCTTGTATAGGGTCTAGTTTTAATGCTTTTTCATAATAGTAAATAGCGGGACCTACTTGGTTTAATTTGTAGTAGGTGTTTCCTAAATTTAAATACAATTCTGGAGATACAGCGCCTTTTTCTTCTATTTTTTTATAGTCTTCAATTGCTTTTTCAAAAGCGGCATTTTTGTAAAAATTATTAGCAGATACAAACAAACTGTCGTTATTTTGAGCTGCGATACTGCTTGTAATTATGCAGAGTAAAAATAAAATATATTTCATATTACAGTTGTTTATCCAATTGAATAATTACTTCCTTGGCACGTTCAAATTCTGCTTTCATTTGAGTCGCCGTATAGGGCGTATACCTTGCGAAATCTGAACTTTTTAAGACTTCAATGAACTGTATTATCGTTCTTTTTTCAATCTTTTTATCTTCTAAAATTTCAGTAATTTTTTCTTTGCTAATGTCTGCAGTTTCAATGCCCAGTTTTGCTTTCAAATAATTGTGCAAGGCGCGCTCTAGAGCTTCATAGAAAGCTTCTTTTTTACCCAACTGCTTTTGGGCTTCAGAAAGATATTTTTTTGCTAATTTCTGAGCCTTTCTGAGTTTATTACCAACAAAGTCTTGGTTTCTTTCTTCGTTCTTTTTTCCGATAAAGATCCCAATAGGAATTGCAACCATAGGCAGCAATAGTAACAGGTAAAAAAGTATAGATTTAAAGAAGTCTTTTTTTTCTAAAGTTATAAAATGAGTTTTTGTAGCAATGTATCTAAAACTTTTTTGGGTTGAAACAACTGCTTGTTTTTGCAACGCAATAGTATCTGCTTGAACTAATTCCTTGCCTTCTTGAACATCTACATAGAAATCTTCTGTAGCAATTGTTTTGTATTTCCTTTCTTTTGGATTAAAATAAGAGAAAGACACACTAGGTATCTTATACTTCCCTTTGTATTGTGGAACCACAGTATACGTATCGGTTACAGCACCGGAAATACCATTTGATTTGACGCGCACACGTTCTTTCCTTTCTGGTTGATACCTTTCTAATTCGACAGGAGTTTCTATCGCAGGCAATTCAAAGAGTTTTAGATTTCCCTTTCCAGAAACGGCTACTTTTACTTGGCTGGTTTCATTCGCTTTTAAAATATCCTTGCTTAAGGAAACCTTAAAATTAAAGGTACCAACGGCACCTGCAAAATTTGCTGGTTTTCCTGCGAATGGTAGCTCTTTTGGATTAATTATTTTTTTAGCAGAGGCAAATTCTCTTCGTACATTTTTAGTGATTGCATTTCCAAAAAAATCAGACCTCCCGGAGGGAACTCCAATTACAATGTCCATTTTCATGGGATCTATAGAGAGTTTACCGGTCTTTGTTGGAATGAGTAGTGCCTTTTGGAGTACAATATATCGATAGTTTTCACCATTGTATTTTCCCATTTTAACAGGGAATCCATTTATTTTAATTTCTTGATTCCAAAAGCCGATGTAGGTAGGTGCTTCGGTTACAGAGGTGTCGTAAACACTTACATTTTCGCTTACATACAGGCGATACTCTACATAAATTCCCTCTCCAACATACGGTCTTGTTTTAGAAATTTCTGCAACGAGATGAATGTTTTGTTGCGCAATATAATTTGGATCATTTGGATTTTTAGGAATATCTACGGCATCTAAGACTATGATTTTTACAGGAGTTGAGCGTATCAATTTCCCATTAATTTTCACAGTAGCACTTCCAATAGAAAGTTCTCCCTTTTTTTTAGGTTGAACAATATAGGTATAAGATTGCCTAAAACTAACATCTCCGTTAATCCAAGATTGACTTACAGATTGACTGGGACCTCCAACAACTTTAAAGTTGGTGAAATTTGGAGGTGTAAAGTTATCTCCTCCTTGTTTGTCAATTGAGAACTCCACCCGCAAACGTTGGTTTATGCCTAATTTGTTCTTACTAATGCTAGTTTTTAAGGTTGCCTCTTGAGCAGTGATCGCAGCACTTATAATACAAATACATAAAGATATATAAAATTTCAATTTCATCAAATTTTCCTAAAATGGTACATTTACCAATCTTTTTCTTGTTTTACTTTTTTCCCTTTTGCTTTTTTAGCATTCATTTTCTTTTGGGTTTTCTTTTCTTCGTTATTTAAACTTTCTAACAGTTGCTTAACTTGCTGCGGAGACATTCGGCCTTCTTTTGGTTTAGGCTTTTGTTTATCTTGTTCTTTATTTTTGTCTGGATTTTGTTTTTTATCTTGTTCTTTATCTTTGTTTTTATCATCTTTTCCGTCCTTATCTTTGTCTCCTTTAGAATCATCTTTAGGATCCTTGTTTTTATCTTTTTTGTCATCATTTTTGTCTTTGTTTTTATCCTTATTTTTGTTGTCTTTATTTTCTTTTTTCTCTTGGTCTACTAACTTTTGAGCAACGGCTAAATTGTAGCGCGTCTCATCATCATTAGGATTGTTTCTCAACCCATTTTTAAAAGCAGCTACAGCGCCTTGGTAATTCTTAGACTCCATCATTGCATTTCCTATATTGTGAAACGCTGCTGCTTTTGTAGCGGGATCAGTTGCCGTTTTTGCTGTTAGTTCATATTGCGGAATTGCCTCTTTAAAATTTTTGGTTTGATACAAAGCATTCCCCAGGTTATAGGTTGCTTTGTCGTAATTAGAATTTTCACCTAATGCTTTTTGATAGGCTACAGAGGCGTCTGTGAACTTTTCATTGGTATACAATTCATTTCCTTGACGCAGTAACTGTCTCGCCTGTCTTTGCTGTACAATTGTATCTTTTTGTGCTGCAGTCTCCTTCGTTGCGGCGAGGATTAAAAAAAAGAGGAGCAGATAGTTTACTTTTTTCATTTTAGGGCATCTTTTTTTCTTCATTAAATAAATCAACTTTTCTCAACCATTTTGTTTTCTTATCTAATAAGAACGTATCAATACATAAGAAGAACAATCCAATTGCTAAAAACCATTGAAATTGGTCTTTATAATCTGAAAACTGCTTTGTTTCAAATTCATTTTTTTCTGCATTGGCAATAATTTTGGCTAGCTGGTCCACTGGGTTTTCTGTGATATTCCCGTCGATATACGTTCCTTCAGAGACATTTGCAATTCCCTGCAAAACTTCAGGCATACGTTTGGTAATAACAGTTTCGCCTGCCCTATCTTTTTTGTAGCCAATCACTGCGCCATTTAAACGCATTGGGATGGGGCCACCTCGTTCTGTACCCACACCAATTGTATAAATTTGAACGCCATCATTTGCTAGGTTTTGTGCTACTTGCTTTGTTTCTTCTTGGTGGTCTTCACCATCCGAAATAATGATTAAAAAACGGTTGGTTTGTTCGTCGTTATTATAATACGTTTTTGCTAACTCTAAGGCTTCATTAATTGCTGTTCCCTGGCTAGAAACCATGTCTGGATTTGCGTTTTGCAGAAACATATTGGCGGCAGCATGGTCTGTGGTTATGGGTAATAAGGGATACGAATTACCTGCATAAATAATAATACCAACTCTGTCTGACCCTAAGCGATCAATAAGCTTAGAGATGATTTGTTTCGATTTTTCTAGGCGGTTTGGAGCAATATCTTCTGCCAACATACTTTTAGAAATATCTAAGGCAAAGACCACATCTACGCCTTCCCTTTTGATGGTTTTCAATTTACTCCCCATTTTTGGGTTTGTCAAAGAAATAATAAGGAACGAGATTCCTAGTAGAAGCATGGTCACTTTTAAAGTTGCCTTAAACTTAGAAGCGTTGGGTGCTAATATTTTTAATAGTTTGGGATTAGAAAATTTTCGTTGTGTCCTTTTTTTCCACCATAAAACCAACAAGAAAATAACAAGCATGCTTGGAACAATGAGCAGTAGGTAAAAATAAATTGGTGCTTCTATTTTGTACATTTTAAACTGGGTATGCGTTTATTAGGTTTTAATACCTTATTTATATCTTACTGTTGTGTTTTATTATCTCGGTGCTCAATGTAAACTTTGAGCAATAGTATGCGTGCATATAATCTTATATAAAACTCTTAAAAACGGTATTTCTTAAAACAAATTCCAACAGTAAAAGTCCAATACTTAAAAAGATGAAAACTCTAAATTTTTCTTGATAATTATAGTATTTAAACTCCTCTATTTTTGTTTTTTCAAGGGCATCAATTTCATCATAAATCTCTTTTAGAGATTGGTTGTCTGTTGCTCTAAAATATTTCCCTTCTGTTTCCTGGGCAATCTCCTGTAATAGTTTTTCATCTATTTCCACCTGCTGCTTTCTAAAGTTTAACTTCCCTGTTCTCGGGTCTTTACTCCAAGGAAAATCAGCAGTGCCATTCGTTCCAATTCCAATTGTGTACACCTTTATTTTTAATTCTTTTGCCAGTTCTGTTGCCGTTCTTGGATCTATGTTTCCAGCATTATTTACGCCATCAGTTAGTAGGATAATTACCTTACTTTTTGCGGAACTTTCCTTGAGTCTGTTTACACCAGAGCCCAAACCCATTCCAATGGCTGTTCCGCCATCTAATTGGCCCCATTTGAGTTCAGAAATCGTTTTTTTGACAATATTTTTATCACTGGTAATTGGTGTTTGTGTAAAGCTTTCCCCAGCATAGACTACAATTCCAATGCGATCATTAGGTCTTCTATCTACAAAGTCTATGGCTACTTTTTTAAGTGCTTCTAGTCTGTTTGGTTTTAAGTCTCTCGCCAACATACTTGCAGAAACGTCAATTGCCATGATAATATCAATTCCACGGTTTGTTTTTGTTTTCTTACTCACAGAAACATTTCTTGGTCTGGCGAGTGCGATTATGACGGCTGCCAAAGCAAAAAGCCGCAAGAGCGCTAAAAGTGGTTTTAATTTTGATACAAATGAAGTGGTTTTAAAACCCTTAATGCTAGGCATTGTTAAAAGAGCAGCATCTTTTTTACGGACAAAAAACTGCCATACTGCAACTATTGGAATAGCGAGTAGCAACCAGAGAAACTCGGGGTTATAAAATTCAAAATTACTCCAGTCCATCTTCTTTTTCGATTATTGGTTTTGGCTTTAAGTTGCCTATAATATATTCTGCATCTCTGCGATCGTCTTCAATTTCTAGGGCCAATGGTTTTGATTTTGCAAACTTGACCAGGTCTGCTTCACGTAATAAATCTTTTAACTTGCCAATAGTTTCCTTTGAAGTGTCCACTGCTTCTGATTTTTTAAAGGCGATAATCATCTCTAAAACTTCGTCTGTAGTATTCTCTAATGCGGGAACTTTTAATTCACGCTCAATATATCCACGAACGATTTCTGTGAGTTCAGAGTAGTACTCTTTTGTTTTGTTGTTTTGCCACAATAGTTTTTCGTCCAATGCGGTTAACTTTAAGAGTGCTTCTTCATACGGTGGCAGTGCTCTGTAGGTAGGGGCTTCTATATCTGTTTTTCGCTTCCGGAAGACAAACCAATACACCCAGAAAGCAATGATGGCTAAAATGGCTAAAATAATGTAGATATAGTTTTTAAAATCATCGAATGTATAGGGTTCTTTTTTGATTGATTTTATAGGAAACTTTTTCACTTTAGTAGTATCTATTGCTATGGTAGCAACGTTCACCAAAAGGGAATCGGTTAAAAAAGCTTGATTTTTCACAAAAATTTGCTGCTGTGGAATGTAAAAAGCACCACTGTCAAAACCTGTTAAAATATAGCGGCGAACCAAACTGTTTTTCAGGGTGTCAATGCGGGTAGAGTCAACCACTTCCAGCCCTTTTAAACGCATTGCTGGAATGATCACATTGGTGGTCTCTGCAACAGAAATTTTTAATTGAAATTGTTCTCCAATTCGGATATTTGTTGTGTCTATCTCTGCCTGTACCATTGGTTTTTGAGCAAATCCGATGGCTGAAATAAAGAGGAGTATGTAGCGAAGTTGTTTTTTCATTTTTAAAAAGGAACTATCTTCCTTTGTGTTTAAAATAGCCCAATAATTTTTTTACATAATTTTCATCAACACTGGTGTTAACACTTCCCGCACCGCTTTTTTTAAACGTATCTGTATAATAATTAGAAAGCTTTAAAGCATTGGTTTTGTAACTTGTCCTTACTGCTTTGGAAGCTGTGTTTACTAACTGGACTGCACCGGTTTCAGAATCGATCATTGGGACCATTCCTAAATTAGGAATTTCTTCATCACAGTTGTCAAAGATCCGAATTCCCGTTAAATCGTGTTTTTTAGCTGCAATTTTCAATGTCTTTTCATACGCATCGTCCATAAAGTCAGAAAGCATAAAAACAATGGCTCTTTTTTTCAGTACGCTTGATAAAAACTTCAACGCTGCCGCAATATTTGTCTTTTTACTTTTTGGTTTAAACTCAATAAGCTCTCTAATAATCCTTAAAACATGACTTTTTCCTTTTTTTGGAGGAATAAAAAGTTCGATGTCGTCAGAAAATAAGATGAGTCCAACTTTGTCGTTATTTTGGGTAGCAGAAAAAGCCAAGGTTGCCGCAATTTCTGTGACCGTATCTTTTTTAAATTGTGTAGAGGTACCAAAAAGCTCAGATCCTGAAACGTCTACTAGGAGCATCATGGTGAGTTCCCGCTCTTCTTCAAACACTTTAATATAAGGCTCGTTATAACGCGCGGTAACATTCCAATCAATCGCTCTTACATCATCTCCAAACTGGTACTGTCGTACTTCAGAAAAAGTCATACCACGTCCTTTAAAAGAAGAATGGTATTCTCCACCAAAAATATCGTTAGACAAGCGTTTTGTCTTAATTTCTATTTTCCGAACTTTTTTAAGTATTTCTTTGGTATCCATGTTTTTAATAAACAGTATTCAATTGCAATTTGCAGTAAACTTTCAGAAGTAATATTTAGTATCAGTACGTAATTAATACCTAATACTAACTACTAGTTTATGGCACTTCAATCTCGTTAATAATGGAGTTGATAATGTCTACTGAAGTGATGTTTTCCGCTTCTGCTTCATAGGTAATTCCAATTCTGTGGCGGAGTACGTCAAAAACAACAGCACGCACATCTTCTGGAATTACATAGCCTCTTCTTTTGATAAAAGCATAACATTTTGCTGCTTTTGCTAAGTTGATACTCCCACGGGGGGAAGCTCCAAAACTAATTAAATCTTTCAATTTTGCAAGGTTATATTTTTCTGGATATCGCGTAGCAAAAATGATGTCTAAGATGTATTTTTCAATTTTCTCATCCATGTAAACTTCATTAGCAACTGCTCTCGCTTTTATAATTTGAGCAACAGAAACTACAGGGTTTACCGTGGCAAAACCTCCTGATAAATTCTGGCGCATGATAATTTGTTCATCTTGTAGTTTTGGGTAATCGATGACTACTTTTAACATGAATCTATCTACTTGTGCTTCGGGCAAAGGATAGGTTCCTTCTTGTTCTACAGGATTTTGAGTGGCCATTACTAAGAAAGGTTCGTCCAGTTTAAAGGTAGTGTCACCAATAGTAATTTGACGTTCTTGCATGGCTTCTAATAAAGCAGATTGTACTTTTGCAGGCGCTCTGTTGATCTCATCAGCTAGCACAAAGTTGGCAAAAATAGGACCCTTTTTAATCATGAAGTCATTTTCCTTCATGTTGTAAATCATGGTTCCAACAACGTCAGCGGGCAATAAGTCTGGTGTAAACTGCACTCTGCTAAAACTAGCTTGAACGGCTTTAGAAAGCGTGTTTATTGCTAATGTTTTTGCCAAACCAGGAACCCCTTCTAATAAAATATGCCCATTTCCAAGGAGACCAATCAACAAACTTTCTATCATTCGTTTTTGTCCAACAATGACTTTGTTCATTTCTAAGGTAAGAATATCTATAAAGGCACTCTCTTTTTCGATTTTCTCGTTAATAGCTCTTACATCTACATCCATTATATCTTGTGTTAAGTTTTATTTTTTTTGGAAACAAATCTACAATTTTAACCTATTTATTTTTGTTAAAAGTAGGTTAAAGATGCTTCGTTATTTTTGATTACTTTTATGCCAGTGTTAAAGGATATAATTTCGAATGGAAAAACTAACAGATAAATTTTTATGGAATGCATTGAAAGAAGGCGATTTAAATGCCTTTTCTGTGCTTTTTGAAAGTTATTATCCGCAGCTTCATAGTTATGGTTTGAAAATATCAAAGAGTTCGGTGGTTACAGAAGACACTTTACAGGACTTTTTCTTGTATGTTTATGAGCATCGAGAGAATTTAAGCGACTTAGATACGATTGCTCCTTATCTTTTTACTTCTTATAAACGCTTTTTATTAAAGGTGATGAAGAAAAACGAAAAAATGAAGCATACAGATTTTTCAAATGAAAATTTCGTAGACATTCAATTTACGGCAGAGGAAGTGATTACAAACCAAGAAACCATAATTTTTAAAAACAAAAATCTATCTCTTTTATTAAATAAATTACCTAAAAGGCAAAAAGAGGCTATTTATTTGAAGTATTACAGTGGTTTAAAAGCTGCTGAGATATCAGAGATAATGGATATAAATTACCAAAGTGTTGTAAACATACTGCACAAGGCGATCAAGAGCTTAAAGGAGGAAATTTCTATTATGAAATTATTTAATTAGGCTTTAACATAAAATTAGGAGTATAAAAAGAAAGATTTATACTTATATAGGTAAAAGAAAGATATTACGAAAATGATCAAGAAAAGGTATAATAATATTAACGATTTTTTAGAAGATGCTTCATTTAAAAATTGGTGTTTGCAGACGAATGGTACAGACATAAATTTTTGGGAGTTTTGGGTTGCTAACAATCCTGATAAGAGCACTTTAGTAAATAAGGCACGCGATCTTGTTTTAGGAGTTTCTTTTGATACTAAATTAGTTTCTAAAGAGAAAGTTGCTTTCGAATGGAAAAAATTAGAAGTAAAAATACAGTCAAATAAAAAGAATCCGAAACAAAAAGTACGTTTCTTAACACAATTTGGTGCTGTAGCATCTGTACTTTTATTAATTTCCTTGAGTTTTTATTTTTTAAGTGGAACAGGGAAGGTTACCCATAGAACGAACTATGGTGAGATTTTGAATATAAAGCTACAAGATGGTAGTGATGTTACCTTAAACTCAAACTCTACTTTATCATATTATAAAAATGAAAGTAGGAAAGTATGGTTGTCTGGAGAAGCTTTTTTCCAAGTAGATAAAAAAGTAGCAACGCAAGCAAAATTTTGGGTTTTAACGGATGATTTATCAGTGGAAGTGTATGGAACTTCTTTTAATGTAAGTACAAAAAAGAAAAAAACAGACGTGTTTTTAGAAGAGGGTAGTATTTGGTTGAAACTTAAAAATGGCGCGGATAAAAAAATGGTTCCTGGTAATTATGTCTCTTATTCGTCTAAAAAAGATTTAATTTTAGAAGACAAAAATATTTTTAATCCGATTGTAAAAACTTCCTGGAAAGATGGGTCTTTGCTTTTTGAAAACCTATCTTTGGAAAAAGCAATGGAAAAGATAGAGGAATCTTACGGTTTTTCTATTGTTTTTAAAGATGATAAGAGCAAGAACATTTCAATAACGGGTGCGGTTCCTATTACGAACATTGACATCTGTATAAAAGCCATTGAAAAATCCGTTGACGTAATTATTATAAAAAAAGGTGATAGCTTAGTTATTAGTGAGAAATAGGTGTAACGTTAAAAGAGTACATGATTCTAAAATCAATATTCATAAAAAGGCTAGTCTTTGTTTTTCTAGCTTTCACCATTCAAATAACAACAGCGCAAGAGCGTAAAAAAAACGAAGTCCCTTTAGCGGTTTTACTCGATAAAATCAGCAATGATCATCAAATATTCTTTACCTACAACGCAAATTTAATCCTCAATAAATACATACAAACAAAAGGCTTTACAAATCTGTCTTTGAAAGCTTCTATTTCGCTTTTAGAAAAACTTACGCCTTTTCTTTTTGATGATCTGGGAAATAGTTACTACGTTATTTACCTCAAAAAAGCAAGAAATAAAAACAAAACACTTTCCAAGGAAAAAGCTACTTCTTCTAATAGTGTTGGGATTGACACCCTTTTTAAGGGAACTCTAATTACGGTTCGAGGAATTGTTTTAAGCTCAGACAGTACGCCACTAATTGGCGCTACGCTGCAAGAGAAGGAGTCCCTCGCAGGCACCACCACAAATCTGGATGGAACTTTTGAGTTTGAAATTCAAAAAAAAAATACGGTGGTCGTAAGTTTTTTAGCGCACAATACTAAAATTCTAAAATTAAACTCAGAGACCTTTCATACCATCGTTTTAATATCAGGGCAAGAGCTAGACGAAGTGCAGGTTGTAGGTTCTAGAAATAAAAATAGAGCAGCAAATGACACCCCCGTTGCCATCGATTTTATTGAAGTAGAAAGTACTGCTTCTGAAAGCAGTCAAGTAGAAATAAATCAGTTTTTACAGTATGCAATACCTTCTTTTAATGCATCAAAACAGTCTGGTGCCGATGGTGCAGATCATATAGACCCCGCTACCATTAGAGGTTTAGGACCAGACCAGACACTTGTTTTAGTCAATGGGAAAAGGAGACATCAAACCTCTTTAATAAATTTATATGGAACGCGAGGACGAGGGAATTCGGGAACCGATTTAAATGCAATTCCTATTTCAGCAATTAAAAGGATAGAGTTGCTAAGAGATGGTGCTTCTGCACAATATGGCTCGGATGCAATTGCAGGGGTTTTGAATATTGTTTTAAAAGATACAGACAATGAATTAAGTGTTACTTCTACATTGGGATTTAACAATGCAGATAGTGAGGCTGTATTTCCCAATAGCGTGGACGGATTTACTTATAAATTTGGTTTAAATTATGGGGCAAAAATTAATAAAGGAGGTTTTATAAATTTTTCTTCAGAAATTTTATCATCAGAGCATACTTTGAGACCCGGAAGTAGCGCACGCGAAAAGTTTGGACAAGCGGCAGTGAAAAATGCCAGTATTTTTTTAAATGCAGAAATCCCAGTGCATACCAATACAAAACTATATGCAAATGGGGGGTTCAATATAAAAAATACTGCTGCTTTTGCTTTTACTAGAAAACCAAATAGCAAAAGGAACGTGAAGGAAATCTATCCAACGGGTTTCAATCCGTTAATCACCTCAAATATCATAGACAATTCGTTATCTCTTGGAGTACTTACGTATTTCAAGGGATGGAGTATTGATTTGAACAATGCGGTGGGTAGAAATAATTTTCAATATTTTATTAAAAATACCATAAATGCTACGCTTAAAGAAAATTCTCCAACAGAGTTTGACGCAGGGGGGCACCAATTGATTCAAAATACGACCAGCATCGATTTTTCTAAATATTTCACAGAGAAAACATTCGGATTTAACATTGCCTTGGGGTCCGAGTACCGATTTGATAGATATAAGATCTTTTCTGGGGAAGAAGCCTCTTATGGTGCTTACGATGTAAATGGAGATTTGGTAGATTCAAAAACACCAGTATCTGATTATAGTACGTATAATGGGCAAATAGTTCCTGGAGGTTCTCAGGGTTTTCCTGGGTATTCTCCAGAAAATGAAGTAGATCGAAATCGTTCTAATTTTAGTATCTATGTAGATACAGAAATTGATTTCTCTAAAAAATTTATGATGGGTGCTGCCGCACGTTTTGAATATTACAGTGATTTTGGAAGCACCTTAAATTATAAGCTTGCTGCGCGCTATCGGCTTTCTAAAAAACTGAATGTGAGAAGTTCTTTTAGTACTGGTTTTAGGGCGCCTTCTTTGGTGCAAGTCTATTACAACCTAACCTTTACCAATTTTATTGGGGACAATCCTTCAGAATCCCTTTTAGTCGCAAATAACAGTCCGATTGCGCGCAGGTTTGGTATTGAAAACTTAAAAGAGGAAAAAGCCCGAAATTTTAGTTTTGGATTTGTTGCAAAAATGGGTGCATTTAATGCAACCTTAGATGCGTATTATGTAGCGGTGAAAGATCGGATTATTTTAAGTGGTAATTTTGATGCTTCAGATTTAGATATTGGAGTTGACAATGTCCAGTTTTTTGCAAACGGTGTGGATACAAAAACCACAGGCGTAGACCTTGTTCTAAATTGGAATAAGAAAATGGAGCACAGTGAATTGACTTTAAATTTATCTGGGAACATCAATTATATGAGCATTACAGAAATAAAGAACAAAAACTTAGATGAAGAAACTTTTTTTGGAGAAAGAGACCGTCAGTTTTTATTAGCTTCTGCGCCAAAAAATAAATTTAATTTTGGAGTTCATTATCAATATAAAAAATTAAAAACTTCGCTAAACTTTACAAGGTTTAGCAGTGTGCAATTAATTGATTGGCAAATTACTGAAGACCTCTCAAGATTTAATAATTCTGAAATGGAACGGTTGGAAGCGGCAACAGATTTTTATGCTCCAAAAATAACAACAGACCTGCACTTTAGCTATCAGTTAAACCCCACTATTAACTTGCAAATAGGAGCGAATAACTTATTAAATATATACCCAACGAAACAATACAGTTATACGGACAGTGGCGGATTGTGGGATGCGACACAAATGGGCACAAATGGTTCTTTTTATTATACAAAATTGAATATAAAACTACAATAAGGAACTCTTTTCTGTGCTTTCTGGTTTTTTTTTAAATTAATTATCTTTTTAAGAGTATATTTTTTCTTTTCCTGTCTTATATAAGAAATCGGGCGTTGTATCTTACAAAAGAGCAGGCACTGATAAATCACTTTTATTAACTAATAATTTATTTATGAAACAAAAGTATTTTTTAAAAGCATTTACAATTGCTTTCATGTTTATGTTACCATTAGGTTTGATGGCACAAACAGTGAAAGGAAAAGTATCAGATGAATCTGGAATCGCGTTGCCTTATATGAATGTTCTTGTGAAAGGAACTTCTACAGGAACTACAACCAACGATGCAGGTGAATTTAGTTTAACAGTTAAAAGTTTACCAGTTACGATTGTAGTATCTTCAATTGGATACACAACAAAAGAGGTAAAAGTAACTAGCAATGTGTTCTTAAACATTGTAATTTCTGAAGGCGGTGAGTCTTTAGGGGAAATTATAATTACAGGATCAAGAACAGCACCTAGAAGTAATGCAGATAGCCCATTACCGATAGATGTTGTTGGTATTAAGGAACTACTGTCTACGGGTCAAAATACTTTTGACAAGGCATTACAATTTAAAATTCCATCATTTAACACGGTTCAAACCCCGGTAAATGATGCAACTTCTTTATTAGATCCGTATGAAATTAGAAATATGGGACCAAGTAGAACTTTGGTATTAATTAATGGAAAGCGTAAAAACGTAAGTGCATTATTATATACACAAGATTCTCCTGGTAGAGGTGAAACGGGTACAGATATTTCTGCAATCCCTGTAGATGCTATTAAAAGTATTGAAGTATTAAGAGACGGTGCATCTGCACAATACGGTTCTGATGCAATTGCGGGTGTAATCAATATTATCTTAAAAGATGATGTTAGTAGAGGATCAGCAACTTTAAGATCTGGAATTACTTCAGCAGGAGATGGTGAAATGTTTGGTATTAGTATCAATAATGGATCATCTATTGGTGACGATAAAGGATTTGTAAACTATACAGTTGACTTTTCTAAAGTAGGATTAGCGAACAGACCAGGAACTGTAAGTGCAAAAGGAGAAGCTTTTGGAGGCACAGGTTTTGGAGCTGACTTAGCGGATGTTCAAGAATTCTTATCTAGAAAACCAGACGCAGGAAATATCAATGGTTCTCCAGAGACGGTAGCAACTAAATTTTTAATCAATGGAGCCTATGACTTATCTGAAGAGTCTACATTGTATTTTAATGCTGCATATGTGTTTAAAAAAGTAAATTCTTACGCGAACTATAGAACTCCTTATTGGAAAGTAGCAACTGGAGATTTAGCATATTTACAAGACTTATTTCCTTCAAATGAAGCAGGTGGTTTTGATGGGTATGTGCCAACTTTCGAAGGGGTATTAAATGATTTTAATGCGACCTTAGGAATTAAAAGAAAGGTAAATGACTGGAATGTAGATTCTAGTATTACTTTTGGTGGAAATGAGCAAACATATAAGGTAAACAACTCTCATAATGCGAGTGATGGGTATCAAGCGCTTAGTCCAACTAGTTTTGATCCAGGAGGAACTTCTTTTAACCACATCGTTGGAAATTTAGATGTATCTAGACTTCTTTCTGATAAAGTTAGTATTGGTATGGGAGCAGAGTTTAGAAATGAGAACTTTGAAGTAATTGCCGGTAAAGTTTCTTCTTATGAAGGCGGTGGTTCAGATTCTTTTTCCGGAAATGATATTAAAAACTCTGGAATCTTTAACAGATATAATTTAGGTGGATATTTTAGTTTAGATTATGATGTATCGGATGCTTTTTTATTAAGTGGAACAGTACGTGGTGAGAACTATTCTGATTTTGGAAATACTTTTGTATATAAATTCAGTACACGTTACAAGTTGTCTGATAATTATACGATGAGAGGTTCTGTTTCTTCTGGATTCAGAGCACCAAGTTTACATCAAATTTATACTGAGAAGTCTCAGTATTCTTTTGCTGATGGTGGAGGAATTGATGTTGTTGGATTGGTAAACAACGTATCTCCGAAAGCAAGAGAGTTGGGAATTCCTAAATTGACTCCAGAAAAATCTACAAACATTACTGTTGGATTTGGTGGAAAAATATCAAAAAACATCAACTTTACAGTAGATTATTATAAAATCGATGTTGAAGATAGAGTAATCTATACAAATCAAATTGGTAAAAATCAATTTTTTATCAATGGTTTTGATACAACTACTTCTGGTATTGATTTTGTTTCTAGTTATTCAAATATTGAAATTGGAGCTGGTACATTAGATTTAAACCTTTCTGGGAATTACACGATCGCTAACGAAAGAACACAAGATGTTCCTACCATTGACGTGAAAAGCGACGACGGTTCTGTTAAGGCTTTCCCTGTACTTGACAGATCTAACTTAGCATTAATGTTTACTTCTAGACCAAAAACAAAATGGATTTTAGGAGCAAACTATGAAATCAATAAAATTGGTGTTGCGATCAACAATACGTATTTCGGTAAAACAACGTTCAAGCAAAAGTTTATGAGTTCTGATTTAAGAACTGAGTTTACGCCAAAAATCATTACAGATTTAGCAGTAAACTTTAAAGCATCAGAGAAATTAACGATTGCTTTTAACATTAATAACTTGTTGAACATTTTACCTGAATGGGCATTCAAAGCAGAAAACGCGAATGGTCAAGCAATTATCGATGATACTTCTGTAATATCAATTGCAAACGGTGGTTCAGGATTAACACAGCTGGAAAATGAGGCAAACGCGATTACTTTTAATGGTCGTTATTCTCAAATGACATATGATGGTTCTCACTTTAGTCAATTAGGAACCATGTTTAATTTATCTTTAAACTACCAGTTTTAAGGAATAATTAGACTTATTTAATTGAAAAATGCTACTCGTAAGAGTAGCATTTTTTTTGTTAAATACTCGGTGTAAATTCATATCACAAGGATAAAATTCTAAATTGACCGCAAGGCTGCTTAAAGCCACTTGTTTTCCAGAAGAAAGCATTGTCATCTATTGCGTTAAAAATGCGCTAATATCAAAACAGAAAGCTTGAGAGGAGTGTGTTCCGCTTTGTTTTAGCATTCTGAGAAGATGAAAACAGCTATTTTTATCAAATAAATAATTATGCCTTATTAAAAATGATTTTTTAACAAAATTTTTTGTTAATTTCAATAAAAATAGCAATATTTGTTATCTAATAATTCAAATTTAATAATGATGAAACAAAAAAATGTAAAACGAATTTTAATGTTTGCCTTTTTGTTTTTGTTGCCGATTGCAATGGTGGCTCAGACAATTAAAGGGAAGGTTACAGACGCTTCAGGAGTGTCTTTACCGTATATGAATGTTCTTGTAAAAGGGACTTCAAACGGAGTTACTACAAGTGATAGTGGTGAATTTAGTATTACTGTCAAAAGCTTACCAACAACAATTGTGGTCTCCGCAATGGGATATGCAAGGTTAGAGGTGGCAGTTACAAATACCGATTTTTTAACAATTACGGTGCAAGAGGATAATGTTTCTTTAGAGGAAATCGTTGTGATTGGTTCTAGAAATCCAAACAGATCTGTTATAGATTCTCCAGTCCCAATCGATATTGTGGATATTAAAGAATTGGCAGCATCGGCACCACAGGTTAATTTAAATCAAATTTTAAATTTTGTTGCGCCTTCATTTACATCGAATACACAAACGATTTCAGATGGAACAGATCACGTAGATCCTGCTTCGTTAAGAGGTTTAGGGCCCGATCAAGTTTTGGTGTTGATCAATGGTAAAAGAAGACACACTTCTTCTTTAATAAATGTGAATGGTACTTTTGGTAGAGGTTCTGTAGGTACAGACTTAAATGCAATACCCGCTGCAGCTATTAAAAGACTAGAAGTATTAAGAGATGGTGCAGCAGCGCAATATGGTTCTGACGCAATTGCAGGAGTTATTAATATCGTTTTAAATGAAACCGTAAATGAGCTGTCTTTAGCAGTTACTACAGGAGCACATTTTAGTGAAAACTCAAATGGACAAACGGGTGGTTCTGACGGTGAAACAACCAATGTAAGTGCTAGTTATGGTTTGCCTTTGGGTGAAAATGGTGGCTTTATTACATTTTCTGGAGATTTTGATGTGCGTGAAGCGTACAACAGGATGAAAGAATGGGAAGGCGGTATCTTTAAGGGATATAATGTTGTTGAAAGACTTGCAAACGCTAGTAATGCTGGATATTCTGCTGAATTTTTATCATTAGCGAATGGAGTAGCTGAGTCAACATTATCTGGAGTAAACGGATTGCCAATTATTGACAATTTAAAAAGTTTTGCAAATGCAGCAGGTTATGCTACAGCTGCAACAGATGGTTTTGCTGAGTTACAAACTATTTTAAACGCGGATGCAACTACTTCTGAATTGGCAGCAAGAGGTCAGAAAAGAACAGATTATAATATGCGAGTAGGACAATCTAAAGTAAGAGGAGGTAGATTTTTTACCAACTTTAAATTGCCTTTAGACGACAATGGTACGGAATTGTATTCTTTCGCAGGAATGAGTTCTAGAAATGGAAACTCTGCTGGTTTTTACAGACTACCAAGTCAGCAAAGAACTTTTACACCGGCTTACAACAATGGTTTTTTACCAGAAATTAATTCAACGATTTCAGATCAATCTTTAGCGGTAGGTATTAAAGGTAAAATAGGGGAGTGGAATGTAGATTTCTCTAACACATATGGTAAAAATGCTTTTGATTTTGTGATTGGGAATACGTATAATGCTTCTCAAGGAAATGCATCTCCAACAACTTTTGATGCGGGTGGATTCTCTTTTATGCAAAATACTACAAATTTAGATTTGTCTAAATTTTATGAAGATACTTTTGAAGGTTTCGGTGTTGCTTTTGGAGGGGAACACAGAATGGAAAACTATCAAATTATTTCTGGTGAGGAGTCTTCGTACACTCAGTATCAGGCAGATGGTTTACCGTTTACAGGTATTGAAGGTACTACACCATTAAAAGACTTTTTTGGAAGATCTAGACCAGGAGGTTCTCAAGTATTTCCAGGTTTTGGTCCTAAAAACGAATTGGATAGAGCACGTAGCAGTGTTGCTGCATATTTAGACTTAGATGCGAAGTTTTCAGAGGAATTCTCAACTACTTTTGCAACGCGATACGAAAATTATTCAGATTTTGGTTCTACCATGAACTTTAAGTTAGCTTCTATTTATAAAGTTTCTGATAATTTTAGAATTAGAGCTTCTTACAATACTGGTTTTAGAGCACCTTCTTTACACCAGTTAAACTTTAATTCTACGTCTACTATTTTTCAAGACGGAGTTCCTGTTGAAGTAGGGACGTTCGCAAATGATAGTAAAGCAGCACAATTGTTAGGAATCCCTCAATTGAAAGAAGAAACGTCTAATAGTTTTTCTGCTGGTTTTACTGCAAAATTACCGGAAGCGAACTTAACTTTTACAGTAGATGGTTATGTAGTAAATATTGCTGATAGAGTGGTGTATACAGGTCAATTTAAAGGACCAGGTACAGGGTCTGAATTGGATGTGTTATTAATTCAAGCAAATGCTTCTGCAGCTTCATTCTTTGCAAATGCAATAGATACAGAGTCTAAAGGAATTGATTTTGTGATTTCTCACAAAGCAAATTTGGGTGCAAAGACAAGGTTGAAAACAGATTTTTCTGGAACGTTTTCTCAAACAAGACAAGTAGGGGGTATTAATTCTTCTCAAATATTAAAAGATGCAGGTTTAGTGGATACTTACTTTCCTGAAACGAGTAGAATCTTTTTAGAAGAGGCAGTTCCAAGAACTAAAATGAACTTAACCAATAGTTTAACTTCTGGGAAATACAATATTTTCTTAAGAAATGTATATTTTGGTAAGGTATCTGAAGCAACGAACAATCCTGACAATCAACAAATTTTTGCTTCTAAGGTTGTTACGGACCTATCTGTAGGTTATAAAGCTACAAAAGACTTAACGTTTACAGTAGGAGCGAACAACTTATTAGATGTATCTCCAGACAGAGCTATTGAAGCGAACCGAAGTGGTGGTCGTTTTGACTGGTCTAGAAGGTCTCAACAATTTGGAGTTGGTGGTCGTTTCTTATTCGCAAGAGTAAGTTTTACCTTAAAATAAAGCAAGTTTATTTTTATAAAAAAGCGGCTTTATGCCGCTTTTTTTTATGCTTAGATGTAGTGTTTTTAAAGTACCTGAAATAAGAAAATTATGATCAATCAAAATATCTTATCATTAAAACAGTCTTCTACACTGCTAATTAATGAAAAAGTAAAGGAATTAAGAACAAAAGGAAGAGAAGTTAGTCATTTTGGGTTTGGTCAATCTCCCTTTCCAATCCATGCCAGTATTGTGGCTGCGTTAAGAGAAAATGCCGAAAACAACCACTATTTACCTGTGGCAGGTCTCGAAGAGTTAAGAGAAGAAATTGTGCTTTTTTTAAAAAAGCACCAAAACATTAAAACAACAAAGGAGTCTATTTTTATAGGGCCAGGAAGTAAAGAGTTGTTGTACCAATCAATTTTAATCTTTGATGCTGACTTTCTAATACCGAAAGGAAGTTGGGTAAGTTATATTCCTCAAATACAAGCCAAAGGGGGTACTTATCATATTTTAGACACTAATTTTGAAAATGATTTTAAATTGACAGCTCATAATTTAGAGACTTTTTTTAAGAACAAGAGCCCTAAAAAGCAAACGGTGTTAATTTTAAACTCCCCAAACAACCCCACGGGAGCTATTTATTCAAAAGAAGAATACAAAGCATTAGCTGTGGTATGTTACAGATATAATACCGTCGTCTTTTCTGATGAAATCTATTCACAAATTAATTTTTCGCAAGGTTATTCGCCAAGTATTTCCGAACATTACCCTGAAAAAACAATTGTTTTTGGCGGCTTAAGTAAGGTGTTTTCTGCGGGCGGATATCGACTGGGCTACATGATGTTGCCTCAGGAGATGCAACCGTTGCAAAACGTCTATAAATCGCTTTTTAGTGAAACCTTTAGTTGTGTTTCGTCACCCATTCAATTTGCTGCAATAAAAGCATTTGAATATCATCCAAACTTGCAAAATCATGTAGCTATTTCTTCGGCTATTTTAAAAAGTATTTCAGAATTTATTTTTAAAGAACTTTCAGCAATAAAGATTGAATGCACAAAATCTGAAGGTGCATTTTATATGTTAATTGGATTCAACCGCTACAAATCAGCTATTTTAAAATTAGGAATTTCTGGTAGTTTTGAGCTGGCCAATTATGTTTTAGAAAACTATGACTTTGCAATGTTGCCAGGAGTAGATTTTGGTTTTGAAAAGGAGGAGTTGTTTTTTAGAATTGCTTTCGTAGATTTTAACGGAAAAAAAATAATGGATGCCTATAAATCAAATGAAATTATGGGTGCAGCTTTTTTACAACAACATGCGCCAAATGTGTTTTTGGGAGTGGAGAAAATAAAGGAATTTGTAATAAGTTTAAAGGCTTAAATGGAGTGCTTTTTGAGAGAAAGTGTATCCGCATCAAAAACACCGTAAGTAAAGTATTGAATCCAATCACCAAGATTGATGTACATACTGTTTTCTTGTAACTTTATTTCTAAAGGAAGGTGTCTGTGGCCAAAAACAAAATAATCATAGTGGGTTGTTTCTAATTTCCTTCTGCAATATTGGGCCAACCATTCATTTTCCTCCCCTAAGAATTTGGCATCTTCTTCTCCAGAAATCAATTTATTTTTAACAGACATGTACTGTCCTAATCGCACACCAATGTCTGGGTGTACCCATCTAAATAGCCATTTAAACACGGGGAAGGTAAACACTTTTTTCATGCGTTTGTAGCCTTTGTCTTCTGGGCCTAATCCATCTCCATGACCAATAAGTAATTTTTTATTATTGATTGTAAATTCTTGGGGAGTGTGGTATACAGGGATATTCAGTTCTTTTTCAAAATAATCACGCATCCATAAATCGTGATTGCCAACAAAGAAGTAAATAGGAGTGCCGGCATCTCTAATTTCTGCTAACTTTCCTAAAACCCGTACAAATCCTTTAGGGACTACCGTTTTATACTCAAACCAAAAATCGAACAAATCACCTAATAAAAAGAGCGCCTCCGCATCTTTTTTTATGCTGTCCAACCAAGCTACAAACTTTTTTTCTCTCGAAAAACTGGCGACTGCGTTGGGGGCACCTAAATGTTGATCGGAAGCAAAATAGACTTTTTTGTTTTCTGAAGTGGTTATGGTTATCATTGGCACAAAGAAAAGCTATTCATTTATACTTTCCAACTCTAAAACTTTTTGAAGCATTTTGTCTTCTTGGTGGATGATTCTATAGAAGCCCAGGTCTCCGAAAAGAGCACTGGCAATAGACGCTTTTAGATATCTTTTGAGATTTTTTTTATCTTTAGAGGTCGGGGTAATCCGTTCTTTTATGTCAGATAAGTAGCGGGTAAACACGGCTTCATCTGCATCAAAATTATCAATAAACGCATTGAGGTTTAATTTTTCTAATTGCTTTCTGTTTGCATCAACATAATCAAAAGAGAAATTACTAATGCTGGTAAAATAAAAAGGAGACAGGTAAGAAGTTGTATTGATTGGAATAAAAACATCGGGTATAATGCCGCCTCCGCCATAAACTATTTTTCCTTTAGGTGTTGTATACTTCAAAGAATCTATGACCTGTATGCTGTCTTTACTTAAGAGCTCTCCATTTGCGATTCTTTTCTCATACTCTTGGTAATAATTTTTATTTCCATTCCCTGAGTATGGTTTTTGAATTGAACGCCCCGTAGGCGTATAATAGCGTGCCGTTGTTAATCGAACTGCAGAGCCATCTCCTAAATCCATTTCTATTTGTACCAAACCTTTTCCAAAAGAACGCCTTCCAATGATGGTTCCTTTGTCATTATCTTGTAGGGCACCTGCAACAATTTCTGATGCAGAAGCAGAGTTTTCATCAATTAACACATACAGTCCTCCTTTTTCAAAGGCACCTCCTTTTGTTGCAAAATAGTTGTCAATTTCATCTTTGTTATTTTTAGTAAATACAATGAGTTTGTCTTCTTCTAAAAAGGTGTCAATAATACGATTGGCAATATCTATAAAGCCACCACCATTTCCACGGAGGTCTAAAATTAAATCTGTCATACCCGCTTTCTTTAAGGTATCTAAAGAAGATTTGAATTCTGAATAGGTATTTCTGGCAAAACGGTCAAGTTTAATATACCCAATAGTATCTCGAATCATATAGGCCAGGTCTACACTTTTAATATTCACTTTTCCACGCGTGATTTTTATATTAAAAAGAGAATCGGTACTTTTTCTATAAATTTGAAGTAGTATTTTAGTGTTCGGCTTTCCTTTTAAGTATTTAGGAACTGCCCCAGACAGCATGTTTTTACCGTAAAGAGTGTCCTTATTTGCGATTAAAATACGATCTCCTGCCCGTATCCCTGCGAGAATACTAGGTCCACCTTTTATGGGTTGAATCACGGTAATAGAGTCTGATATCATTCTAAATTGAACTCCAATTCCTACAAAGTTGCCCTGCATCTTTTCTTGGACCGCTTGTAGTTTTTCTTTTGGAATGTATACGGAATGTGGGTCTAATTCGCCGAGCATTTGTGTAATGGCACCATCTAAAAGTTTAGAGGTACTCACCTTGTCTACATACTCGTTTTCGATAAAATTGATCAGTTTTTTTATTTTTCGCTCTTGGGAGGCACTTTTTGAGAAAGAGCCCAACTGATTCGTGTTTCCATTCAAAGACATCCCTAAGAAAATTCCAAAAACTACTGCGATTGAAAGAAATATTGGAATATTTTTTTTATTCATAGGGTAAGTTCATTAATTCAACGCCTGCTTTTTCTAAAAATTTTAATCCAGCATCGTCTTTATACGCTTGGGCATATACTACTCTTTTTATTCCTGCCTGATGAATTAATTTACTGCATTGGGTGCACGGCGACAGCGTAATATAGAGGGTTGCGTCTTTTGCAGATTGTGTGGAGCTTGCTACTTTTAAAATTGCATTTGCCTCCGCGTGGAGTACTTCCCACTTTGTGTTTCCACTTGTATCTTCGCAACAATTTTCAAAACCGGTAGGTGTTCCATTGAAGCCATCTGAAATAATCATTCTATTTTTCACAATTAAAGCACCTACCTGTTTGCGTTTACAATGTGAAAGTTTTCCCCATTCTAATGCCATTTTTAAGTAGGCTTTGTCATATTTTAATTGCTTTGCTGTTGTCATAAATACAAAATTAGAGATATAAATAAGATTGTAACGTTAATAAATAGCAAATTTTATAAAAAAAATACATTTTAGTGTTGCTTGGTAGTTAAAATATATTTTTTGCATTCTTTTTTAAAGAGTTTACCGCACTACCAAAAAACTCGGTTGAGCATCATTTGAATAGAAAAACCAACTACAATAGACGAGCAAACGAGTACCCAGTCGCTTTTACGAACTTTAAATAAATTTTGAAGAGCAAAGCCTATAAGAAGAATTCCTGAAATGATCAGCAGTTGCGCTGCTTCAATTCCTAAGGCGAACTCTAGTAAAGGAAAAAGCTTGTAATCTCCTTTACCCACCATCATTTTAAAATAATTAGAAAAGCCAAAACCGTGAATGAGCCCAAAAAATAAGGCAAAAATCAAGTTTATATTTTCTTTTCCTACGGATGTTTTATGTGCGCTTAAAATATTAACAGTACCTGTAATTATTATGCTAACTGGAATTAGAAATTCGATCCATTTCATTTGTGCGTTAAAAACGCCGTAAGATGCGCATGCTAGGGTTACTGTGTGGCCAATTGTAAATAAGGTAACCAACCATCCTACTTTTCTGAATTGCGCGAAGCTGAACACAACGGCTAGCACAATTAAAAACAACAAATGATCGCATGCACTGAAGTCTAAAACATGGTGCAGGCCCATTTTAAAATATAAAATAAAATCATTCATAGATGTCAGAGTTGAGGTAAAATCAAAGATATATAAAACTTAAAAAGAGGCCTTCTTTTAAGTGGTTAAATAATATAAAATTAGAAAGAATGGCATTGGAAGTATTTTAATCTGGTATGGAATACCTGCAATGGTACTAAAAGTTTAAAGAATGTAAGGTTGGCAGTATGCATACTTTAAAAGCGACAAAAGCAACGCTCTAATATATCAAAAGGCAGGGATAATAGTGGTATTTTTGCACTGCTTAAAGTAATGCTATAAAGGAAAATTATTTTTTATGAAAAACAACAGCGCCATCTATTATATGATCTTTAGCGTTCTTGCCTTTGCAATTATGAATTCAGTTGTGAAGTATTTGCACGGGTTTAGCGTGTATCAAATTGTCTTTTTTAGAGCCATAGGAACGCTTTTGTTTACGGTTCCGCTCATTCTAAAGAACAGGATTCCTGTTTTAGGAAATAATAAGAAACTATTGCTGTTTAGAGGGGTTTTAGGAGTATTTTCGTTAACTTGTTTTTTTCAAACGATACAGTATTTACCGATGGGCACTGCGGTTTCTTTGCGGTATACTTCTCCCATTTTTGCAGTGATTTTTGCTGCTATATTTTTGAAGGAAAGAATACAATTGGTGCAGTGGTTCTTATTTGGAGTCGCTTTTGTAGGGGTTCTAATTATTAAGGGATTTGGAGCAGGTATTCAACCCATAGGCTTATTATTCGCATTTCTGTCGGCAGTTTCTTTGGGTCTTATATTTGTGGTGATCCGTAAAATTGGTACCACAGAAAATCCCTTCATAATCATAAATTATTTTATGGTATTGGCACTTATTTTCGGTGGCGTCCTGTCCATTAATACTTGGTCAAATCCAGATTTTTTGGAGTTTCTATTACTTTTAAGTTTGGGTGTTTTTGGGTATGTAGGTCAGTTATACATGACCAAAGCTTTTCAGGCCAATGAAACAAACGCCATTGCACCATTAAAGTATTTAGAAGTTGTTTTTACAATTATTATTGGTGTTTCTTGGTTTGGAGAAATTTATAATGGATGGACTTTATTGGGCGTATTTTTAATTTTGTTAGGGCTTTTTTACAATCTTTTTGTGAATAAAAAGAGCAGCGCTGGAAAGAAGTAAAATGCCTAAAGGAAGGTGTAATTTATGGCTGTTTCTCGCAGCCATTTTTTAGGGTCACTTAGTTTAGGAAAAGGCCAGTTAAATTAATTTGGTTATTTTTTTACTCATTGGTTTCGTCATGGAGTAAAATACATCCAAGAATCTTCCTTGCTCATCAATTAGGTACTTTTGAAAATTCCATTTTACAGAAGAATTCTTTTTTCCGTTTTTAGTTTTTGTTGTAAGCCATTCGTAAAGCTGGTGTTGCTCACTTCCTTTTACTTTAATTTTTTTCGTTAATGGAAAGTCTACGCCAAAATTTAAGCGACAAAAAGTTTTAATCTCTAATGCTTTACCAGGCTCTTGACCTCCAAACTGATTGCACGGCAAACCGATAACAACCAACTTGTCTTTATACGTGCTATATAGTTCTTGTAAACCTTCATACTGATTTGTAAAGCCACACTCAGAGGCTACATTTACAAATAGAATTTTTTTCCCTTGGTATGCTTTTAAGTCAATATTTGCACCATCAATTCCCGTTAATTGAATGTCATATATGGAAGCCTTCTCATTTTGAGCTGACATGGTTAAATAACTAAAGAGAAGAAAGAGGTAGGTGATTTTTTTCATAGCGATGCATGTATTTATTGCTTATAAAGCTTTACAAATATAGTGTTATTGTGAAGGGCAAAAAAAGAGTCAAACATAATAAGTTAGAATCTTATGTTAAGAGCAGTAGAAAAGAACCCTTAGTGCTTAATTGTAAGAGCTTTTTTATAAGAACTCTTATAGAAATAAAGTCTGATTATAGACTTGTGCCTATCGATTTATAGTGGTTTGAATGCTACTAAATACGCTATTTAAATCGGTATTAGCTATGGTTAGTGAGGGTGTTAAAAGTAATTAAACTTTTGATTAAGCACTTAGCCAAAACGTTGTTATGTTGTTTTATTTTTTTATTTCTAAAGCCAAATCAAAAAGATTTGGTGGACTTGGTTTTATGCTCTAAACTTTGGGTTAAGCAGCAAATCCCTAATAATTATAGCCCTTGTTGTGGATGGTATTTTATTCTTTACAAATTATTCCGTCTTGGGATATTTTTTTTCCTTGATTAGTTGTCATTGTCGCTCTATAAAACAGACATTTTTTCTCGATTTTTATTTTAGACACTACGATTCCGTTACTTTCATTTATCCACTTTTTATCTTCATCCAATTCAGATTCTGAAGAGTCATAAGTCAGTCGATAAGTACAGTCGTCAATCCATTCAATAATTTCATAATCAGGATTTCCGTTTCCGATTCCGTTTTTCCATTCAATTTGAGTATTTTTTTCTCGGATTACTATATATTTTTTTATAGATGAATCTCTTTCAGGTGTAAATTCCGAAATACTGTCATTCTCAACAATAGTATATTTCTCCATTTCTTTTGTTTCAGGAATATAAAATTGTCCAATTTTAAAATCAGAACAAGTTAATTTTTGAGCATAAGAACTTAATCCGATAATGCTCAATGTTATAACTAGTAATTTCGTTTTTCTCATAGGATGTAAAACTAGTCAGTAAGGTGATTTTTATAGTAATTGGATGGAGTGTGCTTTTTTAATTTTTTAAAAGCACGGTAGAACGTATGATTGGATTTAAATCCTGATTTTTCTCCAAGGGTAGTAATTAAATTTACATCTAGAAATCCAGATTGCATGATGGTAATTGCGTATTCAATGCGGTATTTATTTACAAAATCATTAAAGTTTAAACCAGCATTCGTTTTAAGTAACTTGCGAATAGCGATTTCGTTAATGCCACTTTCTAAAGAAACTCTTCTTAAGGATAAGGACGGGTCAAGGAAGATCTGCTCGTCTTCAAAAAGGACTTTTAAACGATTAAAGTTACTACCTCATTTGCTACGTGTAAAATATTATCAACTTTGATAAGTGGCAAGTAGTGCAATGCGGAAGGCGTTGCTATAAAATAGAAAATATTCATCATCATTACTACGGTATGTAATGGTATTAATATAAAATTATAACCAGCATCAAAAAAACCATAAAAGAGAAAAGCATTACAGAGTACACTAAGAATAAATAAGCTGATATAACTATATACCCAAAGGGTATAGATATTTTTTTTCTTAACAGTTGCTGATTTTTTTATGTTTTTTCTATACGAGTTGATGAGGTATGCATACAAATAGGCGGAGGTAATTTGTTTTATAAAAAGGATATTGTTAAAAGACGTAGGATTGATTATTTCAATATCATAAAATAGCTCTTGTGCAGTGGGGTGATTAAAAATATAAATATTATAAAGGTCTAACGTAGCAAAAACTAAGAAAATAATAAAAGGAATGATGTGGTGCGCATTTATTTTAGCCTTATATCCTTTTACAGAGGATTCTACGTGTAAGATCATGAAAACAAAAGAGAGTATATGTATTCCCGCCCCTAAAGTAAAATAAAATCGATCTAATAGCGTGTTGAAATAAAACAGGAAGATATACAAGACCGGAATTAAAAAAAGCAACAAAATATGATATAAAAAATAATCTAAATGAAAATTATTTTTAGGGGATCTTTTTCTGAAAATAGAAATTGCTACAATCAAAAAAATAAGTAGAAATACAGACTTTAGGGCCATTATAACATATTTAACACAAATAACACTCAAAAAGCATTATAAAGTTTTAAAGAGAAAAATATTAAGCGCCAAATAAACTATTTGCTACTAAAGAGCATTTTATTAAATACTCAAATAATTTATTTGCTACTGTAATTATATTCTGTTTCTCTCTATCCAGTGCATCTTTCCGTCGAATTTCTATTTTTTATTTATGTAAAATTTCTATTACTTTATTAATCTGTGAATACTCTTTAAGTGAGAAATGTATGTCCTTATTTCAATTTGCTGAATTGCAAAGTCTTCCTGCTTACAGGAAAAAATGCGCTTTAATAAGAATAAATTTTTGTATGTTCTGGAGTATAAAAAATATTGACGCTGCGCTAACAATAGTTTTTTCACTGAGCCACTGCGTAGGGTCTCAGTTGGCGATGTAGATATCAATAAAAGAATCCTCGTAAATTTATATATATATTAAAATCCTTATTAGTAATAAGTGAAATAATGTATATGTTATTTTTATAATATGAAGTTAAGATACAAAAATAATAACACATAAAAAAGCAACTAACGCACTTTAAGAAAAATGCTGCAGGTTTTTTGAGTGTAATTTGCGACGTGTCGGAAACATATAAGGTTTATAAATAAAAAACCCTTGAAAATCAATTGATTAACAAGGGTTATTGTACACAAGCGGGAATCGAACCCGCACTTCCGAAAAACTGGATTTTGAATCCAGCGCGTCTACCAATTCCGCACTTGAGCAATTCTTAGTGATGCTTACCAATTCTTCGCAATTCTTAGTAGCGCTGCAAATGTATAAAATT
>FUWD013232812.1_pt1 | contig 140478 bp, 129 predicted proteins | sample 1063281 | NCBI WGS metagenome assembly FUWD01 (sample SAMEA79048168, study PRJEB19326) | metagenome | biome: marine | reverse complement strand
TGAGGGAGAGGGCCGAGACATAGACTGACGCGGTGCCAGAGCCCACCGCCATAGCCTCGTTCCTACTTGTTGCCATCGTGGTCATCGTGGTTCCAGGACCCAGTGTGATCTTTGTCATTGGTCGAGCGATGATTCTTGGCACCAAGGGCGCGTTGGTGAGCGTCTGGGGAAATGCCCTGGGAGTTGGCGTACAGATTCTTGCCGTGGCCCTCGGGGTGGGAGCGCTGATATATGCCTCTGATCTTTTGTTCACAGCCGTCAAGATTCTGGGGTCAGGTTTTTTGGTCTACCTGGGCATCCAGGGGATTCGTCACCGAGCAGATTTTGCAGCAAGTCTCAACGACGGCAAGACTGCGGGCGGCTCCAGAGTCCTCCTTGACAGCATCGTGGTGGGGCTCACCAACGCCAAGACACTTGTTTTTTTCGTTGCCACTTTCCCACTTTTCGTGAGCCCGGGTGCCGGTTCCCCCATCTCGCAGATGCTCGTGCTCGGCGGTCTCTTTTTCGTCATCGGTGTGGCCAGTGACATGGTCTGGGCCATAGCGGCAGGCACTGCTAGGAAATGGCTCACGCGGTCTTTGGGGCGGCTCGCGGTGGTCAGGCTTGGTGGGGGAGTTGCACTGATTCTTTTGGGGCTTTTCCTCGGTTATTACAGCTTCCTAGCGTGAGCCCTTTGCGGAGCGACCCAAGGCGTATGCGGCAGACCACAGCGCGCTTTCAGGCGCCCGGGCCTGAAGGTATCGGGCCAGCTGGTTCCTGAGCCCGGCGGAGGAGTGTTGAAGCCGCAGGAAGAAGTGGTCGCGGCCGAAATCCTGGTCGTCAAGGTTTAGCACTGTCAGATCGTGTTTCCATATGATGAACGGTAGGCTGAATTGGTCTCTCGTCTGGAAGCGAGCATACAGTTCCCACCACTCGTTCATCGCGGCCACAATACGTGGGCTGGCATGATTTTTGAAAATTACCGAGCCCTCCCACATCCCGCCAGTGTCCGGAAATCCGGCGTCCTTGTAGTAGGCAAGCTCAATAGGCACCTGTTCGGGGTTTTCTACCTTGTTTCGAGCTAAACACGCCCTCGCTTCCTCTTGGACACTCGAGCGCGCGTAGTGGGGGTACATGGCGAGGTCCTTACCGGAAGCTTCAAATTCCTCGAAAAGTTGCGTAAGGCCGCGTAGTGGTCGGACATTCGCGTCAATATAAAGTGATCTAATCTCTTGCGAGTGGTCCATGCGGAAAAGCATTTTCTGCTCGCGGTTCGCGAGCCTGGCAGACCCCTGGTCTGAGCGAACTATTGGTCCCAGTTGCCAGCCAACTACCGGCTTAGTAGCGTCCGTCATCACAAGGTGTTGCGCACTCAGAGTGGGGTTAAGGGGGGGGAAGATTTTCTCGTAGCCCCCGAACTCCGAGGTGTACAAAATCCTGCCGACCGGGCGCATCAGCTTTTTCTCTTGCTTACGTCAGTCAGCGATGCTTCGGGGTAACTCACCATTAGCTTTTTCTGTGCTGGGGTGTTGTTCCAATTGTGGTCGAGAATTTCCCGAGCATATTTCCCATCCGCATCTCGGACCTCGTAGATGGTGTGCAGTCGGTCGCACAGGAGGGGCTCAGAACCAGGCTCGAAAAGATAAATGTCACGTTCTTTCGGCTTGAGACTGAGTGCAGCTGGCACAAATGTTCCCCGCCCTGCAGCCACTGCTCCTGCTGCGAGGAGTTCGGAAACAGCACTTTCAAGCCCGCCAGAGTTCTTGGTTACCGGGATGCCTCGAGCCTGACACCACGATACTAATTTCGCCGCCACAGGGTTGAGGTTATCTTCCAAAAGTAGGACTACCTTCGTCGGCCTGTTGTGGAGTATCACCCGAGTGTAGAAGCTGAGGGGAGGTTGACCGTATCCAGGGTGGGGTCTCTCCGAGAAAACGTCACCTGACCGGATGTGGAGAGTGAGGCTTCCCTTCGACGAATGGTTGGCGACCTGGGGCCATTTAAGTGCTTCGCTCATCGCGGTTCTCGTCGCTGAGCTCAGGGGTGAACAGGGAGACGACAACAGCGCGGTGCCGTTCATCGCCCTAGTTCTCCAAAGGATTAGTGGGCCGAGAGATTCGCCGCTGAGTCGGTGAGATGTTTGACGCAGTGTTATCCCGTGAGAGAAGTTGACGGTGGAATTACGAATCAGGTCAAACCGATGATGCAAGATCAGCTGACACTCGAGGACATGAGCGAGTTCTGTTGCGTTGAGGGTTTGAATGATTGAATTTCCAAATCTGCCAAATCCCGAGACCAAAATCGCCCCAACTGTGGTTTGGCCACCACGAAACCATCTCGGGGAAAAACGAATGAACGCCTTGCCCGAGAAATCCTTTGGGTAGCCGGGTCGCGCTTGAAGTTTGGCACTGATGCGCCTGGAGTGAACGTACAATCCGCCCTCGATGAATGCGAAGTTTTCCCCTCGTGTAAAGAACGCGGATAGCTTGGTCAGGATTTTTGCGAAGAGACCAGGGCTCGATTGCTCTAAGGGTTGCGTTTCAAGCCTTTTATCGTCCAACAATGTCGCTCTCCTGGGTCTGTTTGCGCTGGACCGAAATATTTCCATTTTCTGCAAGGTAATGCTCTCGGGAACGAAACCTAGTTACGTGCGACAACAGTACCGCGATGGAGCTGGAACCACGGGATAGGGTTCACCTATGCGTCGAAAATGGTTTCCATGGTCAAAAATTGGGGGTTTCGGCCCATGGGTGGTTTCGCTTTCGCGGGTGGTGGGATTGTCTTCTAGAGATATTTGGCGGATTGGTCGCGGCTCCCGGCGGACGTTCCTTTTCTTGGCCTCCTGTTGGCAGCTAGTGCCACTCGCCGTTCGGAAAAGGTCTCCGCTCCAGATCATAGAAATGATGTCGGTACGTTTTTATCAGGGCCGTTTCCCACGCGAAGGATTTTCCGGGCTTTCCGGGGTATTTGCTCGCTCAGACTTTTTCATGTCTTCGTGGGGAGAGACTGTCTGCCTCGAAAACAAAAAATTGCATCAGAGTTTCGTAGGAGTCCTGCCGCATCCCGACGAGTCGTTTCTGAGACAAGAGGTCCTCCTGGCCCTGGACGGGGTGACCGCGGTGTCGGGGGGGTCGGACGCAACTTTCCCGGGCCAATGGGATAGAAGGCATGCAGACCGAGCGCCGGCGCAGGTGAAAGCCCTGATCGAATCCATCGCCCAATCCGGCTGTACCCGGTGGTACGCCGAAAACCTCACTTCGAGAGACAAAATATTCTCTCCAATACCAGGAGGAGTCTCGCCAAGTCCATGGCGTGGCTCCGTGTCATTCGTGCGGACGCGGCCTAAGCGGGTTTTTTCTGAGACACTCGCTCTCTGTGCCCACCGAGAGGGTGCTGGCAGAAGAGCCGGCCCTCAATTTGATGAACGCCGTAAGGTCAGTAATCTCGCTCGTAAAGAATGGGCCGATTTTGTCCAAATTCCAGGCCGTTCCGTCTCCTTGCAAGAGTTCCGAGTGCTCTTGCGTCGAAATAGTTTCACACTATGCGTTGAAGGGGGAGGAATCGATCCCTCCCCGAAGGCCTTTGAAGCTTTGAGGCAAGGGTCAATACCTGTGATTAAGGAATCCCCGACTGCAGACGCCTATAGGCATTTTCCGGTGTTGGTGGTTGAAGAGTGGGAAGAGGACCGGTTGTCCCGCGACTTTCTTGAAACTAAAAGCGAGGCAATACGTGCGGCTTGGCCTGATTGGTGTGAAGTCGTGGAGAGGATGAAGCTTTCCTATTGGTTGGATTTTATTTCGAGGGCGGAAGATACCCGGGTCCCGAGAAGTTCTCCTTAGGCAGCGTTTTCGGAGGCCACTCTAAACTGCGTCTCCCTCAAAAAAGTTTCGATGAGTAACTGTCGAAGTCTCGGCCCCATTTGGGCCCCGACCCGGATGAAGAGCGGTTCTACAATCAATCGGGAGGGGGATCCCTGTGGCGCTATGTCCCCGCCAAAGGGTTCCCTGGTGGCTGACCGCACAAGTCCTGTGGGCGATACTGGGATCGAACCAGTGACCTCTTCCGTGTCAGGGAAGCGCGCTACCGCTGCGCCAATCGCCCATATTTAGTTATCCGAGGTGGCGACGGGATTCGAACCCGTGTAAACGGCTTTGCAGGCCGCTGCCTCGCCTCTCGGCCACACCACCGCAGGAAAGCCCTACCTCCAGACTTCTCCGAGCGGATGACGAGATTCGAACTCGCGACCCTCACCTTGGCAAGGTGATGCGCTACCACTGCGCCACATCCGCACGCACACAACTTCGTGTGCGCCCAAACTCTAGCCGAGGAATGAAGCCCCGCACAAACCCCCGTCCGGTGTGTTGAGGGGCAGAGGCTATATCCCCCCGCACCTTGGGACCGGATTTCCTGTGGCAGGATGGAGCCTGCAGGGCGATTGGCGCAGGGGTAGCGCGCTTCCTTCACACGGAAGAGGTCACTGGTTCGATCCCAGTATCGCCCACCATTCTTTGACCAGGCGCGCCACTAGGCTGGGTGGGCACCTGACAGCAATCGAAAGCGTTTTTGTGACGATGGATAACTCCCCTCAAGCCGGCATAATCGCCCCCGGTGGTCTCTCTGGAGCGGACCTTTTCGATACCCCGGGTGTTGTGGCGGTGGAATACAACGGCTCCCTGCATGACCTCTTCCTTCCGGTGCCAGAGGGTGTGGAAGTTAAGCCCGTGATGATCACCTCTGACGAGGGCCTGGAAATTCTTCGACACTCGGCAGCCCACGTTGCAGCGCAGGCTGTTCAGGCAATCAATCCCCAGGCGAAACTGGGCATCGGCCCACCGGTCACGGATGGTTTCTACTACGACTTCGATGTCGCCGAGCCCTTCAGCCCCGAAGACCTCTCCACGATTGAAAAAGAAATGCAGCGCATTGTGAAGGCGGGTCAACGCTTTCAGCGCCGCGTGGTCACTGCTGAAGAAGCGCGTGCTGAGCTTGCCAACGAGCCCTACAAACTTGAACTGGTGGGTCTCAAAGATGTGGCCGGCCACTCAGACTCCGGCGAAAGCGTCGAGGTCGGCGCTGGCGAATTGACCATCTACGACAATGTGGATACGCGAACCGGCGAGACCGTGTGGAAGGACCTCTGTCGAGGTCCCATGTTCCCTCGACTCGGATGTTGGGAAACGGCTGGAAACTCACCCGACTGGCTGCCGCCTACTGGCGCGGCAATGATGCGAATCCCCAGCTGCAAAGGATTTATGGGACTGCGTGGGCGACCAAAGATGATCTTCGGGCTCATCTAGAGCGCCTCGAGGAGGCGGCAAAGCGCGATCACCGGAAGTTGGACAAGAGCTTGATTTGTTTTCTTTCCCCGATGAAATTGGTTCGGGTCTTGCCGTGTTCCACCCCAAGGGTGGGGTTATTCGCAAGGTGATGGAAGATTATTCCCGCCAGCGCCACGAAGAGGCGGGGTATGAGTTCGTTTACACCCCGCACATCACAAAATCTGATCTTTTTGAAACTTCTGGTCATCTCGCCTGGTACAAAGACGGCATGTTTCCTCCCATGCGGATGGACGAGGTTCGCAATGAAGCGGGAGAAATCACCAAGCAGGGTGTGGATTATTACCTCAAGCCCATGAACTGCCCGTTCCATATACTGATCTACCGCTCCCGCCAGCGTTCGTACCGCGAGCTTCCGCTGCGGATGTTTGAATTCGGTGCGGTGTATCGGTATGAAAAATCTGGTGTTGTTCATGGTCTGACCCGTGTGCGGGGCCTGACAATGGACGACGCTCACATCTTCGTGACCGAAAAAGACCTGGAGCAGGAACTCAAAAACCTGCTGGATTTTGTGTTGGGCTTGTTGGGTGATTTTGGGCTCACCGACTTTTACCTCGAGCTTTCGACCAGAGATCCGGGCAGCGACAAGTTTGTTGGGGATGACGCGCTCTGGGAATCAGCCACCAAGACACTCGCAGGCGTTGCGGAGTCTTCGGGGTTGACTCTGGTGCCTGATCCCGGGGGAGCGGCGTTTTATGGCCCAAAGATTTCGGTGCAAGCCAGGGACGCAATCGGTCGAAGCTGGCAAATGTCGACCATTCAGCTTGATTTCAACCTTCCCGAGCGCTTCGGACTCGAATATCAGGCAGATGATGGGACCCGTCAGGCACCGATCATGATTCACCGGGCTCTGTTTGGTTCGATCGAGCGGTTCTTCGGTGTCTTGACCGAGCACTATGCCGGTGCTTTTCCCGCTTGGCTCTCACCTATTCAGGTGATGGGCATTCCTGTTGCAGAGGAGTTCGCTGATTACCTGGGCGATTTTGTGTCCACGTTGAAAAAGAATGGTGTCCGTGCTGAGCTGGATGACTCTGATGAACGGATGCAAAAAAAGATTCGCACCCACACCAAGGGCAAGATTCCGTTTCTGCTCATCGCCGGTGAAGACGACCGCCAAGCTGGTGCCGTGAGTTTTCGGTTCCGTGACGGCACTCAGCAGAACCAGGTGCCTCTGGAGGAAGCTCTCGCGATGATCGTTGAAGCATCGAGGACACCGCATGCCGGATGAGGGGTTAGGAGTCCAACCGATTGACCCCACGGGGTTGCCGGGCGTTCCTGATGCTTTCCAGAGACTCTGGACACCACACCGGATGGCTTACATCACGGGCGAAGATCGTGCTCCCGATGCCGGCTGTGTTTTTTGTGTCGCACCGGGCATGGGAGAGGATGATTCACTGGTTGTTGCCAGGGGAGAGCTCGCCTACGTGGTCCTCAACCTTTATCCTTACAACGCTGGGCACTTACTGATCTCGCCTTATCGCCATGTTGCGAATTATGACGACCTCAGCGCCGAGGAAATGGCAGAGATTTCTTCCCTTATGCAGGACGCAATCCGTGCGCTTCGAGCGGTGTCCGGGGCGCAAGGTTTCAACATGGGAATCAACCAAGGCAGCATCGCTGGGGCGGGTATCGAAGCACACCTTCACCAGCATGTGGTTCCCCGGTGGGGTCAGGATTCAAACTTTTTCCCGATCATTGCCAAGACAAAAGTTATCCCTCAAATTCTCGGGGAGATGCGTGCCCAGCTTCGCGCGGGCTGGCCTTCAGGTTCCACCCATTAGGATTTTGATGCTCCCAGAGAGCGATTCTTTAGGCGTGTTATCGAGAGGAAACTACTGCGCATGAGCGAAAACAATAGTGCACCAAAAGCTGGCACTGCTCGGGTCAAGAGAGGGCTTGCAGAGATGCTGAAGGGGGGCGTCATCATGGATGTCGTCACGCCCGAGCAAGCACGTATTGCTGAGGATGCTGGTGCCGTTGCTGTTATGGCGCTGGAGCGGGTTCCCGCAGATATTCGTGCCGAGGGAGGAGTCGCTCGCATGAGTGACCCAGATCTCATCCAAGGCATCATCGACACGGTGTCGATTCCCGTCATGGCAAAAGCTCGTATCGGTCACTTCGTGGAAGCCCAGATTTTGGAATCGCTCAAAGTGGATTACATCGACGAGTCCGAGGTCCTGAGCCCTGCCGACTATGTCAACCACATCGACAAGTGGGGCTTCACTGTTCCCTTCGTCTGTGGGGCGACCAACTTGGGTGAGGCACTACGACGCGTCAACGAAGGTGCTGCGATGGTGCGATCCAAAGGTGAAGCGGGCACGGGTGACGTCTCAGAGGCCACCAAGCACCTGCGTACCATTTTTGGAGAAATTCGCCAGCTGCAGGCGATGAGTCCCGATGAGCTCTACGTCGCTGCTAAAAATCACCAAGCCCCCTACGACCTCATTGTTGAAGTGGCACAGACAGGGAAGCTCCCCGTGGTGATGTTCACCGCCGGCGGGATTGCGACGCCCGCCGATGCGGCGATGATGATGCAACTCGGCGCCGATGGAGTCTTTGTTGGTTCGGGAGTCTTTAAATCTGGTAACCCAGCAGCGCGCGCTGCAGCAATCGTGAAGGCCACGGCACAGTTCCGCGACGCTTCCGTTATCGCGGACGCATCCAGGGGCTTGGGAGAGGCAATGGTCGGAATCAATGTCTCCGACCTGCCCGCACCGCACCGGCTCGCTGAGCGTGGCTGGTAGCACGCCCAGGATTGGAGTGCTCGCCCTTCAGGGCGGGGTTGCCGAGCACGAGGTGATGCTGAGCGGTCTGGGTGCTGACACGGTCCAAGTGAGAGGGACCAAAGATCTCGAGGGTCTCGACGGTCTCGTGCTGCCAGGTGGTGAATCAAGCGTGATGGACAAGCTTCTGCGGTTGTTTGAGATGACGGAGCCTTTGCAGGAGGCCATTCGCGCTGGCCTGCCGGTTTTAGGGACGTGCGCCGGCTTGATTTTGCTCGCCGACGACATCGAGGGTGCCATCCCCGGGCAGCAGACCCTGGGCGGTCTAGATGTGACCGTGGTGAGGAATGCCTTTGGATCCCAGGTCGTATCCCACGAAGCCACAATCGAGGTGGCAGGCATCGATGGGCCGCCACTGGAGGTGCTTTTCATCCGGGCGCCGGCCGTGACAAGGGTTGGAGCCGGGGTGCGTGTGATCGCCACGATGGATGACGGTGGCGTGGTGGGCGTGGCGACGGAGACGCTTCTGGGAGTAGCCTTCCATCCCGAGGTTTCTGGAGATAACCGCCTCCACAAAATGTTTCTTCACGATATGGTCCGCTCGCGCGCGGGAGAGGGCACCCGACGTTAAGATGGGTGTGAAGTCAAGGGAGCACAATGTCAGGGCATTCTAAGTGGGCCACCACAAAGCATAAAAAGGCGATCATCGATAGCCGACGAGCTAAGTCATTCGCCAAGCTGATCAAAAACATTGAGGTTGCAGCAAAGGTTGGTGGGCCCGATATCGCCGGCAACCCCACGCTCGCTGATGCTATTCAGAAGGCGAAAAAGACCTCGGTGCCCAATGACAACATCGATCGTGCCATCAAGCGCGGGGGCGGCTTAGCCGGAGAAACGATCGACTACCAGACGATTATGTATGAGGGATACGGTCCAGGTGGGGTAGCGCTGCTGATTGAATGTCTGACCGATAACCGCAATCGTGCAGCGGCTGAGGTGCGCACCATCATGTCCCGTAACGGCGGTCAAATGGCCGACCCGGGGAGTGTCGCATACAACTTTTCTCGAAAAGGAGTCGTCTCGATTTCAAAAGCTGAAGGTGTGAGTGAAGACGATATTTTGCTCGCGGTGTTGGAGGCAGGCGCGGAAGAAGTAATCGACCGCGGTGGGGGGTTTGAAGTCATCACCGACCCGTCTCACCTCGTCCAGGCGAGAAAGGCAATCCAAGAAGCAGGTATCGATTATGACGCTGCGGAAGCAGAGTTCCTTGCGACAGTCAGTGTCGAACCCGATGTCGAGGGTGCAAAAAAAGTGATGTCTTTAGTGGATGCGCTCGAAGACTGTGACGACGTTCAAACGGTCTTTACCAACATGGATCTGACGCCTGAAGTGTCGGCAGCGCTCGAAGAGTCTGACTAGGTCCTTCCATGGTCACCATTCTTGGTGTTGACCCCGGTCTTACCAGGTTGGGAGTGGGAATCGTCTCTCACGGTTCTGGTCGATCCGTCTCACTGGTGCACGTCGATGTTTACAGGACTCCGGTCGCCGATCGCCCCGAGGAGCGCCTGGGGGCTCTGTCTCGGGCAGTGGGGGATTTGATGGATGCCTACAAGCCAGACCTGGTAGCCCTGGAGAGGGTGTTTGCCCAGCAGAATCTCAGAACCGTGATGGGCACTGCCCAGGTAAGCGGCGTGGTGCTTGCCCTTGCCAACGCGCGAGGAATCGCCGTGTCGATGAGAACGCCGAGTGAAGTGAAAGCCGCGGTGACGGGATACGGTCGAGCCACCAAAAATCAGGTGGGCACGATGGTGCAGCGGATCTTGGGGTTGGATGCGATTCCACAGCCTGCGGATGCGGCGGATGCTCTGGCCCTCGCCATTACTGAGGCATGGCGGGGAGTTGCCCCTGTGTCGACCCCCGGAAGCTCAGAGACACCGGCGCAGCAGGCGTGGCGAGAGGCGGAAGCGCGGGCGAAGCGACCTAAGCTGGCACCGTGATTGCAACGCTAAGGGGATTGGTCGCTTCCCGAGCGGGTGCGGAGCTCGTTATCGAGGTGGCCGGCATCGGTTACCTGGTTCTGGTGCCAGAGCGTACCGCTGCGACCGTCGCGGTCGGTGAGTCTCTTCTCGTCCACACCGCCATGATTGTCCGCGATGACCACGTTGCACTGTTTGGCTTTGACACCGTCGAAGAACTCGGAATATTTGGAATGCTTCGAGGCGTAGGCGGCGTGGGTCCCAAATCGGCCATGGCGATTCTTAGCCACATGAGCATCGACGAAATAAGTAATTCTGTGATTGCAGAAAACGATGGCGCTTTCCGTGCCGTCAGCGGCATTGGTCCTAAGACTGCCAAGTTGATTGTGTTGTCTTTGCAGGGAGCCTTTGATTCCAGAACTCGCCACAGTGCACCCACCACCACCTCGTCTAGAGAACAAGCAGTTCGCCACAGCGTGGTCGAAGCACTTACCGGATTGGGCTGGCCCGAGAAGGTGGCTAAAGAGGGCGTGGCCCAAGCACTTGCTGGTGCCAGCAGTGAGACTGTGGATGCAGCCGGACTCTTGCGCATGGCACTCACTATCCTGGGCCCGCAGGTTAATCGAGAGGCCAGACCGTGAGCGATGAACCAACGAGGGAAGAAGCTGAATCGTTGGGTGAGGTTCAATTTGAGGGCGCTCTGCGGCCTAAGAATCTCCGCGAGTTTGTAGGGCAAGAAAAAGCCAGAAAACAGTTGGTGTTGCTGCTTGAGGCTGCGGCCCAACAGCGCAGAACTCCCGATCACATCCTTCTGTCCGGCCCGCCGGGTTTAGGAAAGACGACTTTGGCCATGATTGTTGCCGAAGAAACGGGCCAAGCCTTGAGGATTACCAGCGGACCGGCCATTAATCATGCGGGTGATCTCGCCGCAGTTCTTTCCTCCCTTGTTCCGGGTGAGATTCTGTTCATCGACGAAATCCACCGGATGGCGAGACCTGCGGAAGAAATGTTGTATCTAGCGATGGAAGATTTCCGGATCGACATCATGGTCGGAAAAGGGGCGGGCGCGACCACGCTTCCTCTCGACATCGCGCCTTTTACCTTGGTCGGCGCGACAACCCGATCCGGTCTGCTACCGGGGCCCCTCAGAGATCGTTTCGGGTTCACCGCACACCTCGAGTTTTATACCCACGATGAACTCACGGAAGTGGTGACACGGTCTGCCGCCGTCCTCGGCATTGCTTGGCCACGGGAGGCTTTGTCCGAAATTGCTCTGCGATCCAGGGGGACGCCTCGCATTGCCAATCGATTGCTGCGCAGGGTGCGGGACTTTGTTCTCGTCAAGGAGCGCGCCCCGGATGTTTCGTCTGTGCAGGACGCCCTAGAGCTTTACGACGTCGACGAGTTGGGCCTGGACCGGCTGGACAGAGCAGTTCTTGAAGCACTTATCGTTCGCTTTGACGGCGGGCCGGTGGGGTTGGGGACGTTATCCGTATCCGTTGGTGAGGAGCCCGAGACTATCGAGTCAGTGGTGGAGCCTTTCCTCGTCCGCCAGGGCTTCATCCAACGCACCCCTCGAGGTCGCCTGGCAACTCCTGGTGCTTATGCGCACCTTGGCCACGAAGCACCGCGCAGGAATGACCTATAGTTGGGGAGTAGTTCGTCTACGCCAGACCCCCAACGAAAGGCTGTCGGTTAGCCATGGATCCCGTATCACTGTTTATGATTGCAATCCTCGGATTGCTTATTTTCTTCATGATTCGTAACTCGCGCAAGCAGAAGGCGACTCAACAAGAGTTGCAAGAAAAGCTGAAGCCAGGCGCCGACGTGATGACCTCCTTTGGATTGTTCGCCACCGTCGTGGCGATGGATGACGACACGAACGTGGCGACTCTCGACGTTGGTAAGGGTGTTGAAATCAAGGTCCACCGTCAGGTGTTGACCAAAGTGGTGGAGGAAGAGGTGCTCGAGGAACCCTCTGACGCAGACTCTCCTGCCGCTGAAAAGTCCTAACACCTTTTTTTTAAGAAAGTTTTCCTGTGGCAAGAAACTCTGTTGTGCGTTCGGCAAGGACCCGATTCATTTGGTTGGGTCTCATCTTCCTGCTGCTCATTGGCGGGAATGCCCTAGCAGTCCTGCAAGGCACCGGTTCATGGGTGCCAAAACTTGCCCTTGACCTTCAGGGTGGGACGCAAATTATTCTTGCCCCCCAAGTCTCGGAAAACCAGAACGTTACCGAAGAGCAGCTCAACCAGGCAGTTTCCATCATTCGTCAGCGCGTTGACGCTGGCGGTGTCGCCGAAGCTGAGGTGACAACGCAGGGTGGCGCGAATATTGTCGTCTCTATCCCTGGTGTTCCCGACCAAGCAACGCTGGAACGTATTCGGTCTTCGGCGAAACTAGAGTTCAGAGCTGTTCTTCAGGCTGGGGCAGACCTTGTCCTAGACGAGACTGGCGAAGCACCCGTGATTGCGGAAGACTCAGCCCCCCAGAGCTCGCCTACAGACCCCAGCGATGTGGCGTGGATTACCCCGGCGATTGACAGCGCATACAACCAGCTCAGTTGTGCAGCACTGGACGAGCGGGGAACCAACGTTGCGGACCCTGCCGAGCCCCTGGTCACCTGCTCTGACGATGGTGTGGCCAAGTACATCCTTGGACCTGTAGAAGTTGACGGCGGAACCATCACCGATGCCATCTCTGGCCTTGTTCCTGGTCCCCAGGGAACCGTCACCTCCGAGTGGGGTGTTTTCTTGGAGTTTGATAGCGAAGGAACAGAAGCTTTCCGAACTGTCACTGAGCGCCTGGTTTTCCTTCCCGGAGTTCGAAACCAGTTTGCGATTGTCCTCGATGGCAAAGTGATTAGCGCCCCTCGGACTTTGGCAGCCATTACCGATGGAAATCCTCAAATCAGCGGCAGCTTCACCCAAGAAACTGCCACGGTCTTGGCTGACCAACTCAAGTTTGGTGCGCTCCCCATCGGATTCGCTGTCCAGAGCTCAGAAACAATCACCGCGACCCTGGGCTTCACGCAGCTGCAGAGCGGGTTACTTGCCGGCGCTATTGGACTGATTCTCGTCGTGCTCTACTCGTTGGTGCAGTACCGGATGCTCGGAATGGTAAGCGTTTTCAGCCTGGTCACCGCCTTCACTCTCAGCTACTTCGTCATCACCTACCTCTCTAACGCCCAGGGTTACCGCCTTTCTCTCGCTGGCGTTGCTGGGCTGATTGTCGCCATCGGTATCACAGCAGACTCCTTCATCGTCTTTTTTGAGCGGATTCGGGATGAGCTCCGGGACGGCAGAAATCTAGAGTCTTCCATTGCCGGAGCATGGCGGAGGGCGTTTAGGACAATTTTAGCCTCCGACGCCGTGGGCTTCCTCGCCGCGGCGGTGTTGTTTATTTTGGCGGTGGGTAACGTGCGAGGGTTCGCCTTCACACTCGGTATCACCACCATTGTTGACCTGATTGTTGTAGCCCTCTTTACCCATCCGCTCATGCAAATGCTGGGGAGGACAAACTTCTTCGCCTCGGGAAACAAGCTCAGCGGCCTCGACCCCCGGGCTTTGGGCGCTGTCTACCGGGGACGTGCTCGTTTCCGCGAGCCCGTTGACGTTGGGGCCACCGCCCAAAAGAAGAGTGCGCGAGAAGCCAAACGTCGCCAGACCATTGCCGAGCGAAAAGCACAGGAAGAAGCTGGCTTGTTGGAGGGAAAGAACTAGATGTCCCGGTTCACAAAATTTGGAAACGCTCTGTATACCGGCGAGCGCTCTTTTGACTTCGTCGGAAATCGAGTCCGCTGGTATCTCATCGGTGGGGCGCTGGTCGTTCTCGCCATTGCTATCACCATGCTCCGCGGTGGCTTTTCCTTCGGAATCGAGTTCAGTGGCGGGTCTGAATTCAGAGTGTCGAATCCAGCAGCTGTGGTCGAGCAGACTGCCATTGACACGGTCGAGTCGGAGGCCGGGTTGGAATCTAACCCGCGCGTATCCATCGTTGGTGGCGATTCCGTTCGGGTTCAAACCGAACAGCTCACCGATGAGCAAACCACCCAACTACGCCAGGATCTTGCCGATGCCTATGCAGTTCCGGTGGAAAACGTTACGGCCTCCTTCGTGGGAGCAACCTGGGGTCAAGACATTACTCGCCAGGCCCTGATTGGGCTCGTGGTCTTTCTTGTCCTCGTGTCCTTCGTCATGGCCCTGTATTTCCGCACATGGAAGATGTCGATTGCAGCTCTTGTAGCGCTGGCCCACGATCTGCTGATAACGGCTGGGATTTATGGGGTACTCGGATACGAAATCACCCCGGCTGCGGTGATCGGGTTCCTCACCATTCTTGGTTACTCCCTATACGACACCGTGGTTGTGTTCGACAAGGTGCGCGAAAACACCTCTCATGACGGCGAGGAAAGCTCCCGGACTTTCGCGCAGTCGGTGAACCTCGCGGTGAATCAGACCCTAGTTCGTTCTATCAACACCTCCGTTGTCGCAATTCTTCCCGTCGGATCTATTCTCTTTATCGGCTCGCTGTTATTGGGAGCAGGGACCTTGCGCGACATCGCGCTGGCGCTGTTTATCGGGATGATTGCAGGAACCTACTCGAGTATTTTCATTGCTGCCCCGCTGTACGTCCATCTTCGGGAGAACGAACCAGAGAACCGAAAGCAGGGCCGCAAAGCCCGCGAGCCCCGACCAGCGTCAGGTGCAGTTCGCTAACACGGGTTATTGGGTTACACCCTCCTAGACTTGGGTTCTGGGGCAAGGAGGGGACACGGTGACGGAAGTCTCTGCTGCGAGCACAAGTTTGCGCTCAAGGTTGCCCAAAATATTTTCCCGCAGCCCCTCTGTCGACGGGCTTGAAATCCTGCAGCGCACCGTCCGCAAACATCACCCCAAGTCTGACTCTGGACTAATTGAGCGCGCCTATCGGGTCGCGGAAAAAGCGCATGAAGGGCAGAAACGCCACAGCGGTGAGCCCTACATCACCCATCCGCTGGCTGTTTCTCAAATCCTCGCTGAACTGGGCATTGGTCCCATCACCATCGCCGCAGCCTTACTGCACGACACAGTGGAAGACACGTCCTATTCGCTCGAGCAATTGCAGAGTGACTTTGGAACGGAAATCGCGATGTTAGTCGATGGGGTCACAAAACTTGACAAGGTGAAATACGGCGACCACGCGCAGGCGGAAACGGTGCGCAAAATGATCGTGGCGATGTCCAAGGACATCCGGGTACTGGTGGTAAAGCTGGCTGACCGGCTTCATAACGCCCGAACATGGGGTTTTGTTTCTCCCGAGTCGGCCCAGAAAAAAGCCCAGGAAACACTCGATATTTACACCCCCTTAGCCCACAGATTGGGTATCCAGTCCTTGAAGTGGGAGCTGGAGGACTTATCGTTTGCCGTCTTGCACCCGAAAATTTATCTCGAAATTGAGTCTCTTGTGACAAACCGGTCGCCTCAGCGTGAGGCCTTCGTCGAGCACACCATTGATCTGATTCGGGAGGATTTACGCCAGTCCAAAATTAAGGCGGAAGTGGCGGGACGGCCCAAGCAATATTTTTCGATCTATCAAAAGATGGTGAACCGGAAACAGGATTTTAATGACATCCATGACTTGACAGGAATCCGCGTTCTCGTTGCGAATATTCGCGATTGCTACGCCGCGCTAGGGGCTGTGCACGCGAGGTGGAGTCCGATGCCAGGGCGGTTCAAGGATTACATTGCTACGCCAAAGTTCAATCTCTATCAGTCTTTGCACACTACGGTTTATGGACCTGAGGGACGTCCGGTAGAGATTCAGATTCGCACGCACGATATGCACCAGCGGGCCGAATACGGGGTCGCGGCGCACTGGAAATATAAAGAGCGAATGTCGTCGCAAGGGAAACCCGCCGGCAAGGTATCCCAGGACCAGGACATGGCGTGGCTTGCCCACCTTTCGGACTGGCAGGAAGAGACGACAGATCCAGCAGAGTTCTTAGAGACCCTCCGCTACGAGATTGGAGCCAAAGAGCTCTATGTCTTCACCCCTCAGGGCAAAGTTGTGGGGTTACCCCGCGGGGCGACGCCGGTGGATTTCGCCTATGCAGTCCACACTGAGGTTGGTCACCGAACGATGGGCGCAAAGGTCAATCAAAGGTTGGTCCCCCTCGATACCGAACTCACCAGTGGTGACTCGGTAGAGATATTTACCTCCAAGAGTCCGGATGCGGGTCCCAGCCAGGACTGGATGAACTTCGTCACAAGCCAGCGAGCCCGCAGCAAAATCAAGCAGTGGTTTACAAAAGAGCGGCGCGAAGAAGCCATTGAGCAGGGCAAAGACGCGATAGCTCGTGCCATGCGGAAACAGAATCTGCCCCTTCAGCGCATGATGAATCAAGAGTCTGTCGCTAATGCTGCGGCCATTTTGCGTTTGCCGGGTGTGGATGAGCTCTACCAGGCAGTCGGCGAGGGGCATGTCTCTACCCAGTCTGTGATTGAGAAGATTGTGGGGTCGCTCAACTCGTCAGAAAACTCTGACGAAGATCTCTATCAAAGTTCGACGCTGAATCGCTCACCCACCCGCACGAGTGAATCAGGGGTGCTGGTTCGGGGTGCTGATGATATTTTGGTCAAACTTGCCCGCTGTTGCACGCCTGTCCCCGGCGACACAATTGTTGGCTTCGTGACGCGGGGAACGGGGGTGAGCGTGCACCGAAACGACTGCAGCAATATCGGATCCCTGTTGGAACACCCCGATCGCATCATCGAGGTTGAATGGGCCCCAACGAAGGGAAGTGTATTCCTCGTCCACATTCAAATCGAGGCTCTCGATAGGTCGGGGCTGCTTTCGGACGTTACCCGTATTTTGTCCGAACACCACGTCAACATTTTGTCGGCTACCGTGAATACTTCGAAAAACCATCTGGCGATTTCTCGTTTTGTTTTTGAGATGGGGGACGTTACTCATTTGGATCGTGTGCTCAACGCTGTGAGACGGATTGACGCGGTGTATGACGTCTACAGGGTGATGTCGGGATAGATCTCTCGAAGAACCGAAAGATGGTTCAGAGTGATCTCTGCTTCTCTTCTCGCTTCTGCGGAGGCCCGTTTTTGCCGGGTGAGAGCTCGAAAGCCTTGCGTACACAGGTGTTCTAGCACCAGCAGTTGCGCTGCCGCCACATCTCGGCGGTGAGGCGAGAGAAGGACTTCTCTCGCGGTTGAATCTGGGTCGAGGAGGCACAGCCCCGATAAGTTTCTCAGCGCATGATGGGCGGGGTTGAGCAGTTTTGCCGACCACCGGGTGCGCTCGAGAGGGGAAAGCCCGGGGTGCTCGCGGCGCAAGACCACCCAAGGCTGTGGTTGTCCCATGCCAGTCCATACCCACGCGGACGTAGAGCCCGATGCGATGGCCCAGGATGGCAAGCAGGAGAAAACAATCTCGGCGCGCTCGTCACGAGTAGGAAAACGAGGCGAGAGCCATGGATAGTCTCCGATGTTCAGCCCCTGGCCCTGGAGTACGAAGCTTTGATGGGGGAGGGTAGGCATCACGGAAGTATGACGGGCACAGGCCACACATGGGAGCGCGCGACACAACCTGTGGAAAAACTACTTGTCGAGAATTGCGAGCCACGCCTTCTTGGTTGCCAGTTCCTCTTCCATTGCCTTCTTGCTCCCCGAATTTGCCGAGACCAAATCACGCTCAAGATCTGCGATGGCTTTGTGCAACTGGTCCGTCATCGACTGGCTTCTGGCCTGCTTCTCTGGGTCATTTTTCTGCCAGTGGTCTTCATTGAGCTTCTTAATGTGCTGATCAAACTTTTTAGCCTGGTCGTCGACTTGGCGCTGGGACTTTTTGGGTACCGGACCGATCGCGGTGAACTTGTCGTGGAACAGACGGTGACGCGCGCTCGCCTTGTCGCGATCAGTCAACGTCAGGATGTCGGCGAATTCTTTCAACACCGCCAACTTGGTTTCGAGATTCCCGGCGTTAGCTTCGTCGTCCTTTTGCTCTTGCAGAGCTTTTTGCGCATACAGCGCGTCGCCTGCGGCTTTGAACTTCGCCCAGAGTGAGTCTTCAACGCTGCGAGAAGCTCGAGGGGCAACTTTCCACTTGTCGAGCAGGGCGCGGTAGGCAGAAATACCCTCCGAACCTTTAGACGCGAGGGCTTCAGCCTGGTCAATAAGAGCCCGCTTTGCTGCCTTAGCCTCTTTTGATTGCTCATCCAAGGTTTGAAAATAGCTTCGGCGGGCTTTTTCTAGGCCACCGCGTGCCTGGCGAAACCTCGCCCACAGAGCATCTGCAGTCTTCTTGGGAAGGCGCGGCCCTGTTTGCTGGTGGGTCTGCCACGCCTCAAACAACTCGGTGATGGTGGTGGTGGTCGCTTTCCATCGAATCTTTGTGGGATCGGTAGCGGCGAGGGCTTCCATATCAGCAACAATTTTCTCCCGATGCGCGAGAGCTTCCGCGACGGCAGCTTCGGATTCTCTGTTTTGGGTTTCCTTCAGCGCCGGAACGCTCGTCAGTGCGGCTGCTACCCGCGTTCGCAGGGCAACAATGTCGCCGACGACAGCCGGTTCGATGAGTTCCTTGGTGAGGCCATTGAGTTGCTTCTCGACATCCTTGGAGGGTGCTCCGGCTTTTACACGCTGTTCTGCAAGAGAAACCCGGGCTTCCAGGTCGGTGAACTTCCTCTGGAAATAGGCAAGCGCCTCTTCAGCTGAGGCATCGGGATAACTGCCGACCAAGCGCCAACCATCGTCTTCCCGCACTTGCACGGAGCCATCAGCTTCTACCCGGCCAAAGCCAGTGGATTCTTGCAACATTGTCCCTCACTTGATGATGCTGACGATACGTCGAAAGCCTAGTGCAGGGTTTTGGACCATGGAGAGGAAAACCCCAGTCCTTATCGGATTGTGATGCTTTCGATAATCGGAACAATCACGGGGATGCCATCGGCGGCGCCCTCCAGAACCCCCTCGGTGACGTAAGCGTCGACGAGCTGGTCCAGTCCGCTCGTGATCTGACCAAAGACGGTGTACCCACCAGCTGCATCGGCAGGAATCACACTGTCTTCATAAACGAGAAAGAACTGGCTTCCCATGCTCGCTGCGTCCCCCGCTGCACGAGCCATCGCGATAGTGCCAGCGGGATAGACGCCATCAGAGGGTTCGTTTTCTAAGGGTCCAAAGAAATACCCTGGCCCACCAAAGCCCATGCCTAACGGGTCGCCACACTGCAAGACGAAGAAGCCCTCGGTGGTGAGTCGGTGGCAACTCAGCCCTTCATAAAAGCCAGACTGAGTGAGGTCAACGAAGTTGGCCACGGCCTGTGGGGCAAGAGCCCCATCGAGGCTTATCGTGAGGTCGCTCTGATCAAAAGCAATCTCACCGCTCCAGGACCGAAACTCGCTCACGCTGGCATCGACAACAGTCTCGGGAGCGCCGGGTCCGATGCTTTGGTAGGCCCAGAGAGAAAGTGAAGAGACGACTACAGCCCCGAGGGCTGCCAGGCTCCAGACAACTTGGTCGCGACCGCGTCGCTTCGCAACGTGGGCGTGCAGTACTTGCCTGGCCTGATACTGGCGAAGCTGTTGCGAACGCTTTTTATCCTCTGTTGGCACGGTGGCTCCCTGATTGCTCGTCCAAAGTGCCTAGTCTAGAGCGTCTGGCGGTCTGACTAGCTAGCATGGTCGCATGGGGGATTCCGGTTTGTGGGGCGCGCCCGTGCCGCTTGCTGTGGCGCTTCGACCTCAAAGCTTGGACGACGTCGTGGGGCAAAATCAGGCCCTCGTTCCTGGCGGGCCTTTGCGTCAGTTAGCAGACCCCCACCATACGGGGGCGGCCAGCTCACTCATTTTGTGGGGACCGCCGGGAACGGGTAAAACTACGTTGGCCTCCATTGTCGCGAGGGCTTCGGGTCGCACGTTTATGGAACTCTCCGCCGTCACGGCAGGAGTCAAAGATGTCCGGGAAGTGTTGGAAACGGCCCGGCGCGATGGAGAATTGTCCTCCCGCGCTCCGGTCTTGTTCTTGGATGAAATCCACCGGTTTTCCAAAGCCCAGCAGGACGCGTTGTTACCCGGGGTAGAAAATGGCGTGATCGTGTTGATCGCTGCGACCACGGAAAATCCCTCTTTTTCGGTGATTTCTCCTCTGCTCAGCCGCTCACTTCTGGTGACGTTGAATCCGTTGGAGCCCCAAGACATCGCAGCGGTGATTGAGCGGGCCCTTCAGAGCGCCCAGGGGTTAGCAGGGGCCATCCAGCTCGAGCCCGAGGCCGCCGCTGATCTCGTTCGGCTATCAGGAGGAGATGCGAGAAAAGCCCTCACCGCTCTTGAGGCCTCTGTCGCGGTGGCCCAACAACGGAACGAGGGGGTGGGCCCCGTTGCGGTGAGTGCTGAGGACGTCTCTCGCGCCATCACCAGCGCACGTGTTCGATATGACCGCCAAGGGGACCAGCACTATGACGTCATCAGCGCCTTCATCAAATCGGTGCGGGGAAGTAATGCCGACGCTGCCCTGCACTACCTGGCCCGGATGATCGAGGCGGGGGAGGACGCTACGTTCATCGCGAGACGACTCATTATTCTCGCGGCGGAAGATATTGGTTTGGCCGAACCTCAGGCCCTCGCCATGGCGGTTTCTGCCGCGCAGGCGATTGCATTGATTGGAATGCCTGAAGGGCGAATTCCCCTGGCAGAGGTGACCATTTTCCTCGCTTTGGCGCCGAAATCGAACGCGGCGTATGTTGCGATTGGCGCCGCTCAAAAAGCGGTGATGGAGGGAAAAATAGGGGATGTTCCACCCGCACTGCGTGATTCACATTACCCGGGAGCGACCGAAAACGGGCACGGCGTGGGGTACCAATACCCTCACGACAGCCCCGCGGGGATTGTTTCCCAGGAATATGCTCCGCTGCCGACCCGGGGTGATGTGTACTACAGGCCTTCCGGGCGAGGGTTCGAAAAAGAGCTCTTGGCGCGCAGTGAGGCGATCGCGCGGATTCTTCGCGCTCCCTAGCTCCGGTGTGATACTCTTTTTCACGGTCACAGGCTCTGCACACGCCGGCTGCGCATGCAAAGCTCTGCCCTACATTTCTGTAGCCGAGATGGGGGAAGACATAATCCCTCTTGTTGGATTTGTACTGAGCGCTGTCGCGCCACCTCATCACTAGGAGAATCACTCGTGTCAACTCGTTCCCGTACTCGTAGCAAAGTCCGCCTGTCCCGTGCGCTTGGCATCCCGCTGACGCCAAAGGCAGCCAAACACTTAGAAAAGCGCCCCTATGCTCCCGGCGAGCACGGTCGCACCAAGCGCAAGACCGACAGTGACTACGCTGTCCGGTTGCGTGAGAAGCAGCGCCTAAGGGCTCAATACGGAATCCGCGAAGCCCAGCTTCGCCGTATCTTCGAAGAAGCCCGCAAGTCTCAGGGTCTGACCGGTGAGAACTTGGTCGAGCTTCTGGAGATGCGCCTCGACGCTCTCGTGTTGCGCGCCGGGTTCGCCCGCACCACCGCTCAGGCACGCCAGATGGTCGTTCACCGTCACATTTTGGTCAATGGTGAACTGGTCGACCGCCCCTCTTTCCGGGTGAAGCCTGGACAGATGATTCACGTGAAGCCCCGCAGTGAGGAAATGGAGCCTTTCCAGGTTGCCGCTGCTGGTGGTCACGTTGACTTGTTGCCAACGCTTCCCAGCTATCTCGAGGTGTCGATTGATCGTCTCCAAGCAACGCTGTTGCGTCGCCCAAAGCGTTCCGAGGTTCCCGTGACCTGTGAAGTTCAGCTCGTTGTGGAGTACTACGCAGCGCGCTAGTTACTCAACCGTGGTGGCGGGGGAGCAATGGCTTCCCCGCCACTGCCGTATCAGGTGTCCTATTCTGGGGGTAAGGAGATAGTTATGGCCAAGTTATTTGTCGCGCTACTGGGTGTGCTTGCGGGATTTGCTCTGGCCCACCTTGTTAACTCCACACCGGAGGGCACAAAAGCTCTCTCCCGTGTTCGCGCGACTTTCGAGAGCTTTATTTTCGGTCTTCGCGATAGCTTCGGCTCTGAACAGAGGTAAAGCATGGAAACCGCCGATATTCAGCATCGCTGGCTGACGTATTTTGCTGACCGGGGTCACACGGTAGTTCCTTCCGCCTCCTTGGTCTCGGATGACCCGACATTGATGTTTACTGTCGCGGGAATGGTTCCGTTTATTCCCTATCTCACCGGGGTTGTTCCCGCCCCCTACAAACGCGCCACCAGCGTTCAAAAGTGCATTCGAACACTCGACATCGAAGAGGTGGGAAAAACAACCCGCCACGGAACCTTCTTCCAAATGAACGGGAATTTTTCTTTTGGAGACTATTTCAAACAGGGCGCCATTGAATATGCCTGGGAGTTGTTGACCAGTTCCGAAAGCGACGGTGGGTTGGGTTTTGCTGAGTCTGACCTCTGGGTGACGGTGTATGAAGACGATTCCGAGGCAGAGAAACTGTGGAAGGACATCGCAGGCCTCCCCGCAAAACGGATTCAACGTATGGGCCGCGAGGACAACTACTGGTCCACCGGTCAGCCCGGACCCGCGGGACCCTGTTCCGAGATTTACTTTGATCGCGGGCCACAGTATGGACCCGAGGGTGGGCCTGCTGTAGACGACACCCGCTACATCGAAATTTGGAACTTGGTGTTCATGCAGTACCTGATCGGAAACGTTTCGAGCAAGGTTGACTTTGACATTGTGGGGGATCTTCCGCAGAAGAACATCGACACCGGAATGGGCATGGAACGAGTTGCCTTCCTCAAGCAGGGTGTCGAGAACATGTATGAAATCGACCAAGTCCGTCCTGTTCTCGATGTGGCCAGCGAACTCTCGGCTCGACGCTACGGTGCGGACCACGAAGACGATGTGCGGATGCGGGTCATCGCCGATCACATTCGCTCATCCCTGATGTTAATGACCGACGGAGTCATCCCTGCAAACGAGGGTCGCGGCTACGTTCTGCGGAGGTTGCTACGACGCAGCATCCGGTCGATGCGCCTTCTCGGTGTTGAAGAAGCAACCTTTCCCGCACTTTTTTCTGCTTCGAGAGACGCCATGGCGCCGGCCTATCCTGATGTTGCGACGGAGTTTTCGCGAGTTTCTGCTCTTGTGGAAGCCGAAGAAGCTTCTTTTCTGAAGACCCTGGAAGCTGGCACCACGATTCTGGATGTGGCCGTGCAGGACACCAAAGCTAAGGGCGTTCTTGTTATGCCCGGTGATGCGGCATTTTTGCTCCATGACACCTACGGCTTTCCTATCGACTTGACCCTTGAAATGGCGGATGAGGCCGGTCTGAGCGTTGACCGCGAGAGCTTCGACGCCCTCATGTTGGAGCAACGCTCCCGAGCGAAAGTGGACGCAAAGTCCAAGAAATCACTGCTCGCGGACCTAAGTGTCTATGGCGAGTTTCGTCAGGCAGGGGAGACCGTCTTCACCGGCTACACCATGCTGGAGAGCCAGTCCTCTGTTCTGGGAATCCTGGCGGAAGGGGTCTCTGTCACTTCTGCGGCGGCTGGACTGCGCGTTGAGGTCATCCTCGCCGAGACGCCCCTGTATGCCGAGTCTGGTGGGCAGGTGGCCGACCGCGGCACGATGGACGGTGCTAATTTCTCCGGGACCGTCACCGACGTTCAACGTCCTGTGCCCGGGCTGATTTCACACACCATCACTATTGACTCTGGTGAACTCGGTGTGGGCGATGTCATCGAGGTCCACGTGGATCGTCACACCCGTTACGAGGGCCAACGAGCTCACTCGGCGACACACCTTATTCACGCAGCCCTTCGCGACACACTTGGCCCCCACGCAACCCAGGCTGGTTCGCTCAATCGGCCCGGTTACTTGCGGCTCGATTTCTCCTGGAACCAGGCTCTTTCCAAAGACGCCCAGGATGCCATCGGCGAAATTTCGAACTCCGCCATCACCCAGGATCTTGAGGTAACCACCCGGCTGCTGCCGGTCGCAGAGGCGAAAGCCCAGGGAGCGATGGCTCTGTTTGGTGAAAAGTATGGGGATGTGGTGCGAATGGTTGACATTGGCGGACCATGGTCGAGAGAGCTGTGCGCAGGCACTCATGTGTCGCGATCTTCGCAAATCGGCGTTGTCAGTGTCCTGGGCGAGTCCTCGGTGAGTTCGACCGCTCGGCGGATTGAAGCTCTCGTGGGGACCGCTGCGGTGGCAGATTTCAGTGTCGAACGCTCGATTATGCGAAAACTCACCTCGGTGTTGAAAACCCCTCGGGAAGAACTCCCCGGCAGGGTCGAAGAACTGGTGATTCAGGTTCGCGACCTCGAGCGTGCCATAGAAAAGGCGAAGCAGGCAGCCTCAGGCGCCCGCGTTCCCGAACTTGCTGCTGGCCTCCAGAAGGGCACCGTGTCTCGGGTGGTGACGGTGGTGACCGACGTGGCTTCTGCGGATGAACTGCGCTCGCTCGTGGGGGGAGTCCTCCAGACCGTCGGCAATGTGCCTGCGGTTGTTGCGCTGGGGTGTGACATCGGTGGACGCGCAACTGTGGTGGTTGCGGCAAACCCCGAAGCGGTAGCCCTGGGAGCCCATTCGGGGGAGCTGGTTACTGCGGCCTCGGGCGTTCTGGGTGGTCGCGGTGGCGGAAAGCCCGGCCTTGCACAGGGCGGGGGTCCTGATGCTGTCCAGTTGGCTAGCGCCCTTACGGCACTCGGCGCTGAGGTAGAGCGCCTCTAGTGCGCATCGGTCCAAGGCTCGGTGTCGACGTGGGAACAGCCCGCGTGGGTCTCGCCCGCTGCGACCGCGAGGGCCTCCTGGCCACGCCACTGGTGACCCTTGCTCGAGAGAGTGCTCTTGCCGAGATCGTGGGGGTGGTGGCCGAGGTCGATCCACTGGAGATTGTGGTGGGGTTACCGCTGGCGTTATCAGGACGGGAAACAGCATCCACACACGACGCGAAAGAGTTCGCCCGTCAGTTAGCGAGTGTTGTTGCCAGGCCCGTTCGTCTAGTCGATGAGCGTCTGACCACGGTGCAGGCCGCCCAGAATCTCCGAAGCGCTGGGAAGTCGAGCAGAGGGCACAAAGGGGTCATTGACCAAGTGGCCGCTGTTATTCTTTTACAGCACGCAATCGATGCGGAAAAGTTACGCGGTGTGCCACCGGGTCACCTGTTGTCAGTCGAGGAGCACGATGTCCAATAACGCTGATTTTGATGCCATCTTTAACACTCTCCCCGGCGAAGAGCCCCTTCGGGCTTCCCCGTCCACTGCGCCACCACTTCGTCGCACTGCCCGCCGTCAATCCTCTGGCGGTGGTGGCGGAGGAGGAAAAGCAGGCTTCGCCGTGTTCGCAATCATCGTGTTGCTCTTGGGTGGCGGCGGGAGCTGGTGGGCGTGGACCGAATATGGGCAGCGCCTGGTTAACTACTTCGCCGCGGAACCTGTGGCAGATTTTGAGGGGGGTGGCGCCAGCCCGAGCATCGACATCATTGTCTCTCCGGGAGATATTGGTGAAACTGTCGCTCGCACCTTGGCAACCGAGGGAGTGACTGCCTCTTTTGAGGCTGTTTATGAGCTGTTGTTAGAAGACACGACAATCACTTTTCAGCCTGGTACGTACCGTTTGCTGACCGGAATGTCGGCCGAAAGCGCTGTCGCGGCGCTGAGAGACCCGGGTAACCGAGTTCAAATCTCGTTCGTCATCCCCGAAGGTGTCACGCTTCAGCAGGCACTTGAAATTATTGCGAAGCAGGCTTCTCTTCCCCTCACCGAGTTGGTAGAGGCGACCCGTGAGCCGCTGCTTTATGGCATCGAGTCGCCATCGGGCACGCTCGAAGGCTATTTGTTTCCCGCCACGTATACGTTCGAGCCAGAGACCACCGCCGGCGACATCGTCGCCCGGATGGTCCAGGAGATGAAGAACCGGCTAGCGGCGGCGGGGGTAGCAGAAGCCGACTGGCACAGAATCTTGACGATGGCAGCCCTGGTTCAAAAAGAGGCCCGACTCACCGAGGACTTTTATAAGGCGGCTCGGGTCTTTTACAATCGCTTAGACATCACCATGCCTCTGCAATCGGATGCAACCGTGACGTACTGGACAGGGTTGTATGACGGTGTGTCGACATCTGACGCGGATCGCGCCGATGATGGGAATCCCTACAACACTTATGTCTTCACAGGCTTGCCTCTGGGGCCGATTTCTCTGCCGGGGGAGGTAGCAATCGACGCCTCGCTAAACCCTGTGGCAGGCGACTGGCTGTACTTTGTGGCTATCGATCTACGCACCGGTGACACAGTATTTTCCAATACCTACGCGGAGCACCTTGTTGCTGTCGACATTTGGCTGAATTGGTGTCGGGAGAGCGAGGAAAACGGTGCCTACTGCTAATAGCCGGGCAGAAGTCTGGGGGTCGCCAATCGCCCATTCGCTCTCTCCTGTGTTGCACCGCGCGGCCTATGGGGTCCTACGCCTCCCTTGGAGCTATGACGCTCGGGAGGTGACCGCCAACAACCTCCGCGAGGAGTGGTCGAGCCACCAGCAATCACTCCGCGGCCTTTCCCTTACGATGCCGTTGAAAGAAGACATTGTGGGTATCGTGCCAGCTCACGACACTGTCGTGGCTAGCCTCGGCGTTGCAAACACCCTCTACCAGGGCCAAGAAGGGTGGGCGCTGACGAATACTGACCCTTGGGGAATCACCGGGGCTTTGAGCGAGCACGGCATCACCCCGCAACGCCCCCTCATCCTCGGCGCTGGCGCGACAGCAAAAGCCGCTGGGTTTGCGCTTGCTCAGATGGGTGTGAGCCACGTCGATGTGTTGGTGAGGAGCGCTCCTCGAGCGCAGGACTGCGCCACTGCACTGAGGGCGCTGGGCATTGAGGTGGAGGTGTGGGAGAGGGTTTACGCCGGCGACACCGCGCACGATCTGGTTTTATCGACACTTCCCGGCGGCGCGGTACACGAGTTAGAGATTCCTGAGGGTGCCACAGAAGATGCTGCACTTTTTGATGTCGCTTATGCGAATTGGCCTTCTCCGCTCGCTCTGCGATGGGAGAAAAGCACGCAACCCGTGCTCTCCGGTCTCTGGATGCTGGTTTATCAAGCCCTGAGACAAATCAGGTTTTTTCTTCACGGCAGTGGAAACACACCGCTGGAAGGCGAAGCGCAGGTGTTGCACGCCATGAAAGAAGCGGTGGGGCTGGTTTCTGGGACACGGAACACCTGAGGCGTGGAAGAATAAAACAATGCTTCGATGGTTAACTGCTGGCGAGTCCCACGGTCCTGAATTGATTGCGGTTTTGGAGGGTTTTCCTTCTGGCGTTCCGGTGCTTTTGGAAAACATACAAGAGGACCTGGCGAGGCGTCGCCTGGGGTATGGCCGAGGCGCGCGGATGAAGTTTGAGGCCGACGAGGTCTCCGTTTCGGCCGGAATTCGCCATGGGGTCACCCAGGGCGGGCCCATCGCTCTCCGGGTTGCGAATACCGAGTGGCCCAAGTGGGAAAAAGTGATGAGCCCCTACCCCGTGGACCCTCGAGAGCTGGAAGGTGGCCGTGCGGGTGCGCTGACCAGACCCCGACCAGGGCACGCTGATTTAGCAGGGATGCAGAAGTATGGCTTCGACGACGCCAGGCCAGTTCTCGAGCGCGCCAGCGCTCGGGAGACTGCTGCTCGGGTAGCTCTCGGGGCCATAGCCCGAACGTTACTCACCTCGCTGGGAATCGATGTCGTCGCTCACACTGTTGCTGTGGGCACCGTTCAGGTCCCTGAGGGCGCGACTCTTCCCTCCTCGGCGGATGTCGCCCGCCTGGACAAGGATCCACTGCGCTGTGCACACCAAGAAACAGCCACAGCCATGGTCGAAGAAGTCGATGCCGCCCACAAAGAAGGTGACACCCTTGGAGGAATCGTGGAAGTTGTGGTCCGTGGCCTGCCACCCGGACTCGGTTCCTACGTGCATTGGGATCGACGCCTGGATTCGCGCCTTGCGGCGGCTCTGATGGGAATTCAAGCTATCAAGGGCGTTGAGGTTGGAGACGGCTTCGAAACGACGAGGCGTCGTGGCTCTCTCGCACACGATGAAATCGTGGGTGGGCCCGACGGTGTTGAACGCACGAGTGATCGAGCAGGCGGTATTGAGGGCGGTATGACCACCGGCGGCATTCTGCGGGTCAGGGCGGGGATGAAGCCTATTGCAACCGTCCCACGCGCCCTGCGCACCATTGATACCAGCTCCGGTGAAGAAGCTCTCGCTCATCACCAACGGTCTGATGTGTGCGCGGTGCCCGCCGCAGGCGTGGTCGCAGAAGCAATGGTGATGTTGGTTCTGGTCGAGGCGCTGCTGGAGAAGTTCGGTGGTGACTCTCTCGCTGAGTTGACGCGCAATCGCGACAGCTTTCTGGCCTCCATCCCCGAACACATTCGACCCTCATCAGGGAGTGCGGTCTGAGCGTGGCACCACAGCTTGTGCTGGTGGGTCCTCCCGCGTCGGGTAAATCACGGTTGGCAAAGCGTGTGGGCTTCCTCACCGGATTGATGGTCGTGGATAGCGACAAAATCATTACCCGCGATCACGGCCCAATTCCTGAAATTTTCGACTCACTTGGGGAGCCTGCATTTCGCGCGTTGGAACGAGTGGCGGTGCAAGAAGCACTCGGCAGCGCCGGCATTGTCTCCCTCGGCGGTGGAGCCGTCATCGATTCAGACACGAGGGCCGACTTGCAGGAATTCCCTGTGGCCTTGATCACCATTTCCGAGGATGCTGTTGCCTCCAGGCTGACTGCCGGCAAGAGGCCCCTGCTTCGTGACGGGGTCACCGGGTGGGCCGCGCTTGTTGCAGAGCGCGAACAGTGGTACCAAGAGGTATCAGATCGTTCTTTCGACACGAGTAATACCCCGATTGATGTTGTGGCCCAGGACATCGCGCAATGGTTGAAAGAGGTTTCAGAATGACCGAGAACCACGTGATTACGGTCACTAACCGCCACCAGGGCGATTACCCGGTCATCATCGGGTCGCGCGCCATCGACCAACTTCGTTCCCTGCTCCCGGGAGACGCAAAGAAGGTCTTGATTGCCCACGCGCCTCCGTTGGCGGCTATTGCCGAGTCGCTGAAAGATATTCTGGCTCCCGAGAGGCAGGTCTTCCTCGCCGAATTGCCCGACGCTGAGGGCGCCAAACGTATTGAGGTCGTCTCGTTCTGCTGGGGCGTTTTGGGCCAGACAGATTTCGGTAGGACCGATGCGATTGTTTCTCTCGGCGGGGGTGCTACCAGCGACGTCGCCGGGTTTGTCGCTGCCACCTGGCTGAGAGGTGTCCCTCTGGTCCACATCCCCACCACCGTGTTGGGAATGGTGGATGCTGCCATCGGGGGAAAAACGGGAATAAATACGGCCGAAGGCAAGAATCTCGTGGGGTCCTTTTATGCCCCCAGAGCGGTAATTGTCGACCCGGATGTGTTGGGGAGTGTTTCTGAAAATGAAGTAAGGACGGGGCTCGCAGAAGTCGTCAAGTGTGGGTTCATCAAGGATCCGGTCATCCTTGACCTTCTTGAAGAACACCCCGAAGCCTGTTTGGACACTACTTCGGAGGTTTTCTTGGAATTAGTCACTCGCGCTATCCAGGTGAAGGCCGACGTCGTGGGAGGGGACTTCCTGGAAGCGGGTCAGCGCGAGATTCTGAACTATGGACATACGCTCGGGCATGCAATCGAACACGCCGAGCGGTACCAATGGCGCCACGGTGCGGCGATCTCCATTGGAATGGTGTTTGCCGCCGAACTGTCCCGAATTGTGGCAAACCTGGATGACGACTCTCTCGATCGCCACCGGCGAATTTTGGGCCAGTTGGGTCTGCCTGTCACCTACCCTGCTGATCGGTGGAAGACGCTTCTGGCCGCCATGCAAAAGGATAAAAAGGCGCGCGGTGGCGTCGTGAGGTTTGTCGTTCTCGATGGCACAGGGAAACCTCGAGTCCTGGCTATTCCGGATGAATCAGTGCTTTTTGCCGCGTACCAAGAGCTCGCCGGTTACACCGGATAGGCTGGGGAAATGGCACGCGTTCTGGTGGCTCACGGCCCCAACCTTTCAAGGCTTGGCTCACGGGAGCCAGAAGTCTATGGAACAGCCACGCTTGCGGACATCGAGGCCACTCTCCGGGGCCGCGCCGTCGCCTCTCTGGAATTGTCTTTCGCCCAAACTGACGATGAAGCCACCCTGGTTGGGCTCATGCACGATGCGGTCGATTCTGGAACCCACGTCATTGTCAATCCCGCAGCGTTCACTCACTATTCCTATGCACTGCGTGACGCTTGCGCCATGGTGACGCAGGCTGGCCTTTTCCTTATCGAAGTTCATCTCTCTAACCCCCACGCGCGGGAAGAATTTCGCCACCAGTCCGTCATCAGTGGTGTTGCGACCGGTGTTATCGCTGGTTTTGGACCGCAATCATATTTTCTAGCCCTTGATCAGATCACGACCTTGGTAGGAGAAAAATAACGTGGCAACAACGAACGACATTAAAAACGGCAGCGTATTGAACCTGGATGGACAGCTCTGGGCTGTCGTTGAGTTTCAGCACGTCAAACCCGGAAAAGGGGGCGCCTTCGTTCGAACGAAGATGAAAAACGTGCGCTCAGGCAAAGTTGTGGATAAGACCTTTAACGCTGGTACCAAGGTCGATTTTGCCGTGGTGGACCGCAGGGACTACACCTTCCTTTACGAGGATGGGCCAGATTATGTTTTCATGGATCAGGCCGATTTCGACCAGGTCACCGTCCCCGGTGCTGTTGTGGGGGACGCGGCCAATTTTATGCTCAGCAACCAACCCGTTTCCATTGCCATGCACGAGGGGGAAGCGCTTTATATTGACCTTCCCGCATCTGTTGTGCTGGAAATTACCTATTCCGAGCCTGGCCTTCAGGGTGACCGGTCAACGGGGGGCACCAAGCCCGCGACTTTGGAAACCGGTTTCGAGATTCAGGTTCCCCTTTTCGTTGAGCAGGGGACCAAATGCAAGGTCGACACGAGAACCGGGGAGTACCTGGGTCGCGTGAGTGACGAGTGAGCGCTAGACGCAAAGCGCGCAAACGCGCCCTCGACGTTCTTTTTAGCGCCGATGTCAAAGAAATAACGCTCGCGCAGGCACTGGAGGACGCTGAACTGATTGCCGCCCGTGAGCCTGAGCGGGCGAGTAGCTGGGCTTACGCCCGGGAATTGGTGCAGGGTGTCGTTGACCACCGCTTGGATATCAATGATGTGTTGGCAGAGACCAGCACCTCGTGGCCACTCGATAGGATGCCCTCTGTCGATCGTGCTGTCTTGCGTCTGGCCGTCTGGGAAATTCTTCACAATCCGGATGTCCCCACAGGGGTGGCAATTTCGGAAGCGGTGGAGTTGGTGTCTGAGCTCAGCACCGAGGCTTCTGGCCCCTTCGTTCATGGGATTCTTGCTGCCATCGCCGAGGGGCAAGGCATCGAACAAACTCAGCCCTAGTTGTGTCCTAGACTGGTGCTTCAACCTGCTTTAAGTGACGTCCTGTGAGGCGCGAAAGGAGGGGCAGATGAGCGCGCGATCCGCACTCTCCGCGCCGGATATCGAACGGACTCTCCGTCGTATCGGGCATGAACTCATTGAAGCTACCCCAGAGGTGGATTCGCTCGTGTTGTTGGGTATTCCCACCCGGGGCGCTGTGCTTGGTCGTCGTTTAGGCAGTGTCATTTCTGAAATTTCGGGTTACGACATCGCAGTGGGCACGCTGGATGTCACGTTATATAGGGACGACCTGGCGGGCGCTGGTCACCGCACCCCGTCTCCCACTGAGATTCCCGAGGGAGGTATCGACGGAAAAGTTGTTGTACTCGTCGACGATGTGTTGTTTTCGGGCAGAACGATCCGCGCAGCGCTTGATGGGCTCACTGCGCTAGGTCGACCTTCGGCCGTAAAACTGGCGGTATTGGTCGACCGTGGGCATCGCGAGCTGCCCATTCGCGCGGATCACGTCGGGAAGAACTTGCCTTCGTCGCTTGCTGAGCGCGTCAGCGTTCGGCTGGTGGAAGTCGACGGCGTCGACGAAGTGGTGGTGGAGGCATGAAGCACTTGCTTTCAGCACACGACCTCAGTCGGGCAGCCGCCATTGGTCTCCTCGACACTGCACTCGAGTTTTCCGCTGTGGCGCAGCGGTCGGTGCCAAAGCTTCCGACTCTGCGCGGCGTGACCATAGTGAACCTATTTTTTGAAGATTCCACCAGGACGAGGCTCTCTTTTGAGGCAGCCGCGAAAAGGCTTTCTGCAGATGTCATGACTTTCCAGGCTCAGGGCTCCAGTGTTTCCAAGGGAGAGAGCTTGAAGGACACTGCGCAGACAGTTGAGGCGATGGGGGCTGACATCATTGTCCTCCGTCACGGGGCAACAGGGGCGGCACATGAGCTCGCACACTCCGGGTGGGTTGGGACCCCCGTTATCAATGCCGGCGATGGGGTGGGCGAGCATCCGACCCAGGCTCTCCTCGATGCCGCCACCTTGCGAAACCACTTGATGCCCCAACCCCGCGGTTCAGGGTTGGAGGGCCTCCGTGTGGTGATTGTGGGAGATATCGCCCATTCGCGAGTCGCCCGCTCAAATGTCTCTCTCCTGACGACCCTCGGCGCTTCGGTGACCCTCGTCGGGCCGGAGATCTTTATGCCTTCCGAGGTTACCCAGTGGCCGTGTGAGACCCAATCGAGCCTGGATGAGGCAATCGCTGCGAAACCCGACGCCATCATGATGCTGAGGGTCCAAAAGGAACGCATCGACCCTGAGGCACTCAGAGGTCTTGATGAATACATCACCGAATTTAGCTTGACCGCTGCGCGAGCGAATGCGTTGCCTAACCACTCCATCGTCTTGCACCCTGGACCGATGAACCGCGAGGTGGAGATAGCCTCGGAGGTAGCGGATTCATCACGGTCAGTGATCCTTGACCAAGTGAAAAATGGCGTGTCAGTGCGAATGGCGGCGCTGTATGAAGTGTGGGGAGATCACTCGTGAGAGACGTAGTCGTGACCGGGGCATCCCTCATGGGGGCACCGCCGAGCTCGTTTGCCGTCTCGCGGGGGCGCTTCATCCCGGTAGAGGATGCGTCTCTGGATGCCCACAAGATTGAGGGCGAAGGCCTGGTCGGTCTCCCGGGGCTTGTGGATCTTCACACGCACCTGAGACAGCCGGGGATGGAGCAGGCAGAAACCATCCTCACCGGGTCTCAAGCCGCGGCGTTAGGGGGATTCACGGCCGTGCACGCCATGGCGAACACAACCCCCACGACCGACTCTCCCGAGAGGGTGGACCAGGTCTGGGCCTGGGGGAAAGAGGCCTCCTACGTCGAAGTCCGCCCTGTTGGCGCTGTGACAGTGGGCCTCGAGGGGCAGCGCCTGACCGACATCGTGGCGCTGGCCCATTCAGCCGGGGCGCCCAGAGTGTTCTCGGACGACGGCCATTGCGTCGACAATCCCCAACTGATGCGGGAGGCGCTCCGTTTGGTTGCCAGTGTGGATGCGGTGATTGCTCAGCACGCGCAGGACCCGCGGTTAACCGTTGGTTCCCAAATGAATGCGGGTGAACTCTCCGAAAGCATCGGTCTGGTTGGTTGGCCGCGAGTAGCTGAAGAGTCCATAATTGCGCGCGATGTTTTGCTGGCCGAGTCTGTCGGGGCCCGCATCCATGTGTGCCATCTCTCGACCGCAGGTTCGGTCGAGGTTGTCGCGTGGGCGAAAAAGCGGGGAATCTCGGTGAGCGCTGAAGTGACACCCCATCATCTCTTGTTGACCGAAGACCTGGTAGCGGGTTCCAATCCACTTTTCAAGGTAAACCCCCCTTTGCGCACGAGGGAGGATACGCTCGCGCTCCGAGAGGCTGTCGCCTCCGGGGTGATCGATGCTGTCGCAACCGACCATGCGCCCCATCCGCAGAGCGCAAAAACTGGGGACTTCGTCACAGCAGCGTTTGGAATGTTGGGGTTAGAGACAGCGTTGGGTGTCGTGATAGAAACATTGGTCACGCCGGGACATATTTCCTGGGAGCAGCTAGCGCGCATTATGTCTGTTACTCCCGCGAGCATCGGCCGAGTAGGTGGGTATGAGACCCCGTTCGGGCTGGGAGAACCCGCACATTTCATCCTGGTGGACCCTCGTGTATCGACACCACAGCCAACGGGAAGCCTCAGCCAGAACAATCCCTTCGCGGACATGAACCTGACAGGAAGGGTTGTGCACACCTTTTTCGCAGGACTCCAGACAATAGACAACGGGCGGCTTGTCACGCCAGCCCAACTCCTCCAACAGAAAGCATCAGCGTGAATCAAGAACAATCAGCCCTAGTTATGCTCGCCCTTATGGCGCTCGCGCTAGCCGGTGCGTGGTGGGGCTGGCGCAGGCGGCGCAATTCCTACTCAGACTGGGCGCAACATTTTGCGTTCTGGGACGGCCAAGAAGAGCTAACACGTCGGTTTGACTGTTTGTATGTCGGAACTTCGGAGGCCGGGCTGCCACTGCAGCGAGTAGCGGTTGGGCCCCTGAGCTACCGGGCAAAGGCAGAGTTGGGACTGCACCCGACCGGTCTGGTCCTGCGGGCACGGGGCTCGAAAGCCATAGTGTTGCCCGCGGCGGGTTTGAGGGCGGGGCGGGCTACCTGGACCATTGATCGAACCGTGGAGCCCGATGGGTTGCTGATGGTGCAGTGGATACTCGGCCCGCATGTGGTGGAGAGTTATTTTCGACTCGTGGATACGGATCTTGGCCAGATGGTCGACGCAATCAACGCTCTGTCCAAAGAAAGGCAAGCATGAAGTCTGCAGCGGTGCTCGTGTTGGAGGATGGCTCTCGTTTTGAGGGTTATGCCTTTGGGTCTCTCGGACAGCGCCTGGGAGAAGTTGTTTTTTCCACCGGGATGACTGGGTATCAGGAGACGCTGACCGACCCCAGTTACGCAGGCCAAATCGTGGTGATGACTGCGCCACACATTGGGAACACCGGTATGAATGATCAGGATGCTGAATCCCGACAAATTTGGGTTGAAGCTTTTGTGGTGCGAGATCTCTCGCCCCGGCCTTCCAATTTCCGCTCGAGTAGGTCCCTGGAGGATGACTTGGTTCGCGACAGCGTGGTGGGAATATCCGGTGTCGACACCAGGGCCATCACGTTGCTCCTGCGTGAAGCGGGTGTGATGCGTGGGGGAGTCTTCAGCGGCGAAGCTCTTGAGCTGACCCCGCAGGAACAACTCGAGGCCGTATTGGCTGGGGATGTGATGGAGGGGCAGAGCCTTTCTGACCGGGTCAGCGTGAGCGCACCCCGCGTTGTGACCTCGGTGGGGGCGAGTATCGGGGTGTTGGCGGTACTCGACTTAGGTATCAAAGAATCAACAATCCACGAGTTGGCAGCCAGGGGCTTTGAGATTCACGTATTGCCTGCAAGGAGTTCGTGGATCGAGATTTCGGCGCTCTCCCCGGTGGCGCTCTTTTACTCAAACGGTCCCGGGGACCCGGCGGCGTCTGAGGCTCACGTGGCGGTGCTGCAGGAAGCCCTCCGGGCGAAATTACCCTTCTTTGGAATCTGTTTTGGAAACCAGCTACTGGGTCGGGCATTGGGGTTTGGCACCTACAAACTCAAATATGGTCATCGCGGAATCAACCAGCCTGTGCTGGATAAGGTCTCCGGGCGGGTGGAAATTACCGCTCAAAACCATGGCTTTGCCGTGTCAGCACCGCTCGAGGGCGTCCTCGAGTCACCCGCTGGTTTTGGCAGGGTCGAAGTGTCTCACTACAGTCTCAACGACAACGTAGTTGAGGGCCTGCGCGCCCTCGATATCCCTGCATTCTCGGTTCAGTATCATCCCGAAGCTGCCGCTGGGCCACGGGATGCCAACCATCTTTTTGATCGCTTTAGAGACATGGTCATCGCCTCCGTCTCGCCAACAGGGGGAGTGGCCTAAGCATGCCTAAACGCAACGACATCACCAGCGTTCTCGTCATCGGCTCGGGGCCGATTGTTATCGGGCAAGCGGCCGAGTTCGATTACTCGGGGACGCAAGCCTGCCGTGTATTGCGCGAAGAAGGCGTGCGCGTCATCCTGGTGAACTCCAACCCGGCGACCATTATGACGGACCCTGGTTTTGCCGATCAGACATACATCGAGCCAATCACCACGGCGGTGTTGGAAGCGATCATCGTGAAAGAAAAGCCTGACGCTATCTTGCCCACCTTGGGCGGACAAACCGCCCTCAACGCAGCCATGGCGCTCCACCAAGAGGGGATATTGGAGAAATACGGAATCGAACTCATTGGCGCCTCCTTCGAGGCCATTCAGCGCGGTGAAGACCGTCAGATCTTCAAAGACTTAGTTATCGAATCTGGCGCTGAGGTTGCGAGAAGCCATATCGCTCGAACGGTGGAGGAGGCTCGTGGGTTTGCTGAAGACCTGGGATACCCCCTGGTCATTCGGCCCTCCTACACGATGGGCGGGTTAGGTTCTGGCTTTGCCCACAATGAGGCGGAGCTTGCGCGGATGGTCGGCGATGGCCTCCACAACTCGCCCACCACCGAGGTGCTGCTCGAAGAGTCGATTCTTGGATGGAAAGAGTATGAACTAGAAATGATGCGCGATGGCGCCGACAACACTGTTGTGGTGTGTTCCATCGAGAACGTTGACCCGGTCGGTGTGCACACGGGCGATTCGATCACCGTGGCTCCGGCTTTGACTCTGACGGACCGTGAATATCAGCGCATGCGCGACATAGGCATCGCCATCATTCGAGCGGTTGGAGTCGACACCGGTGGCTGCAACATTCAGTTTGCTGTCGATCCCACCAACGGGCGCATCATCGTGATTGAGATGAACCCGAGGGTGTCTCGCAGCTCTGCTTTGGCCTCAAAAGCAACCGGGTTCCCCATAGCCAAAATCGCTGCGAAACTTGCGCTGGGATACCGCCTGGATGAAATTCCCAACGACATCACCGGGGTGACCCCGGCTTCGTTTGAACCCACCCTCGACTACGTGGTGGTCAAGGTCCCGCGGTTTGCCTTTGAAAAGTTCCCCCTCGCGGACCGCTCTCTCACCACCACCATGAAATCTGTGGGGGAGGCGATGGCCTTGGGTCGGAACTTCACCCAGGCCCTCAACAAAGCGTTACGTTCACTTGAGCAAAGAGGAAGCTCGTTCCACTGGGCCCAACAGCCCTCCACCGCGGCTGAACTTGTGGCAGCCTCGGTCGTGCCGACTGACGGTCGGATTGTGACGGTGCAGCAGGCTTTGCGCCAGGGGGCGAGTGTTGAGGAACTCCACACCGCTACGGGAATTGATCCCTGGTTTCTCGACCAAATCCAATTAATTAACGATGTAGCCGCCGAGGTGGCAGGCGCGCCAGAACTGTCCAGGGAGGTCGCTCACTTCGCCAAACAGCACGGGCTCTCCGACGTGCAGATTGGCTCGCTGAGGGGGATCAGCGAAGAGGAAGTCCGGCATATGCGACATGCCTGGAACCTCCGCCCCGTCTATAAGACTGTTGACACGTGTGCGGGGGAATTCCCAGCCCTCACCCCGTATCACTATTCGAGCTACGACCAGGTTTCTGAAGTGGTCCCTTCCGACCGCAAGAAGGTTGTTATTTTGGGCTCGGGACCCAACCGAATTGGACAGGGCATTGAGTTCGACTACTCCTGTGTTCATGCAGCCTTCGCGCTGCGAGACGCAGGTTTTGAAACCATCATGATTAATTGCAACCCCGAAACGGTTTCTACCGACTATGACACCAGTGATCGGCTCTACTTTGAACCCCTGACGCTCGAGGACGTGCTGGAAATTATTCACCAGGAGAGCTCTGCGGGTGAGTTGCTTGGTGTGATCGTTCAATTGGGGGGGCAAACTGCACTTGGCCTAGCCGCCGATCTCGAGGCTGCCGGAGTGCCCATCCTGGGCACCACCCCGGCCGCGATTGACCTTGCGGAAGAGCGGGGCTCTTTTGCAAGGATTCTTGACGAAGCCGGCCTGGTTGCACCCCGAAATGGCACCGCAATCGACTACCCGGGGGCTCTCCTTATCGCTGAGGACATAGGGTTTCCCGTTCTCGTGCGTCCCAGTTATGTGTTGGGTGGACGCGGGATGGAAATTGTCTACGACCAGCCGTCCCTAGCGGACTATTTCCAGCGGATTGGGGAATTTGCCATTGTGGGCCCCTCCGCACCGCTGTTAGTGGATCGGTTCCTTGACGATGCCGTAGAAATTGATGTCGACGCACTTTTTGATGGCGAAACCCTCTACATCGGTGGGGTCATGGAGCACATCGAAGAAGCGGGGATTCACTCTGGTGATTCCTCCTGCACGTTGCCGCCGGTGACCCTTGGGCGTGACGTCGTCGCGGCAGTGTGTGACGGGGTGGAAAAACTTGCTCGAGGTATCGGGGTGAGGGGCCTGATAAACGTCCAATTTGCGGTCGCGGCGGGGGTCCTTTACGTCCTGGAGGCAAATCCTCGCGCAAGTAGAACAGTGCCTTTTGTCTCTAAGGCCCTGGGGATCCAGTTGGCGAGGGCTGCGGCGCTTGTGATGACGGGCTCGCGGATCAGTGAGCTCATCGACCAGGGAATTTTGCCCGAGCGCGATGGTCGTTCGGTCCCCGCTTCGTCGCCGGTGTCCGTAAAAGAAGCGGTGTTGCCGTTCAAGCGTTTCAGAACCCCCGCCGGTGACATCGTTGACTCCATCTTGGGCCCCGAAATGCGATCCACCGGAGAGGTGATGGGAATTGCTCCTTCATTCCCCGAAGCGTTCTCCAAAAGTCAGGACGCAGCATATGGCGGGTTGCCACGATCGGGAACCGTTTTTGTTTCCGTTGCCGATCGCGATAAGCGAGCTGTCATCCTCCCTATTTTGCGTCTCTCCCAGATGGGGTTTGAGCTCATTGCTACGGAGGGAACGGCAGAAACCCTGGGGCGCTACGGGATCGCCACCACCGTTATTCGCAAACACACCGAGGCCGATTTGGAATCTGAAGGTCCGAGCATTGTTGATCTCATCCACGCCGGCTCGATCGATATGGTGATCAACACCCCCCGGGGTCGAAGCGCCCGAGCCGATGGTTATGAAATCCGCACCGCGACCGTGGCGGCAGATAAGGCTCTGTTCACCACGATTGCGCAACTGGGCGCTGCGGTGGCCTCTTTGGAGTTCCAATCCGACACGCCTTCGGTGAAAAGCCTTCAAGACTATGCGAAGGACCGCGAGTCGTGAATTTTGGCGACACTCTGCACCACTTGACATCCGAGGGCCCGGCGCTGTGTGTGGGGATTGACCCGCACCCGAACATTCTGGCGACATGGGGATTTCCCGACACCCCAGCGGGACTCGAGGGCTTTATCGATGTTCTCATGGAGGCACTGGCCGAGGCGGAGTGCTTAATAGTTAAACCACAGGTTGCGCTGTTTGAGCGACACGGTATTCAAGGAATGTCCGTGCTTGCGACACTTCTGGGTCGTCTTCGGGTGGGGGGTGTTCTGAGCATTGGTGATGGCAAGAGGGGAGATATTGGCAGCACAATGGCGGGATATGCCACCGCGTGGCTTACCCCCGGCGCAGACTTCGAAGTAGACGCCCTCACGGTGAGCCCCTATCTCGGAGTGGGAGCGCTCGCCCCCGCTCTGGAGCTTGCTGCTTCCTTCAACAAAGGAATATTCGTCCTCGCAGCCACCAGTAATCCCGAGGCTACGAGCGTGCAGGCTGCGGTCACGGCCTCTGGGCAATCTGTTGCCTCCGAGGTACTTTCAGGTGTCGCTAATTTTGTCTCAGCCAACCCACAAGCGAAGCGGTCTCACGGGGTGGTGGTCGGAGCAACGGTAGACCAACGAGCACTCGGTATCGACCTGGCACAACACACTTTCATGCCGATTTTGTCGCCGGGTTTCGGAGCGCAGGGAACTCCGCTTGCTCGAGCCAGAGGGCTCTTCCCGCAACAACGGTGTGTCATTGCTGTTGCTGCCCGCTCCCTCCTCAGCGGCGGAGCCGAGGGGTTCGCGGGGACTCTCCGGGCGGCTTCGAAGGAGCTGGAGGCGTGAGCTTTGATGCCCACGGAGCGTCCGCACTCGGTGTTGAGCGGAGACGTGCCCGAGCGGAACTAAAGTCGCAAATCGCTGTTGGTCACCTGAACATTCTCGAGCTCTACGATTCTGCCGAAGCCACAGCAGATAGCGTTCTGGCGGGACTGAGGGTTTCGTGGTTTTTAGGCTCAATTCCCGGGATGGGTGCAATCAAAGTTTCCCGGGTTCTCGAACGAACTGGGGTTTTGCCCACCGCAACGCTTGGCGGTCTCCGGGTCAGACAGCGTGCAGCTCTGCGTCGCGAAGTCGTTGCGCTATTCCGGCATTACTACCGCCATCTCCGCGGGCAACTCGTGATAATTGTTGGCCCCAGTGGTGTGGGCAAAGGCACCATTGCTCGCTGGATACTGGAGCATCATGAAGGCTTCGCGCTGAGTGTCTCTGCGACCACCCGTTCGCCGCGGGCGGGGGAGCGCGACGGCGATCACTATTTTTTTGTCAGCGAAGCGGAGTTTGATGAGATGGTGCGAAACGAGGAACTTCTGGAGTGGGCGCTTGTCCATAAAAAGTTTCGTTATGGAACGCCACAGTTCGCCGTGGAGCGCCAGCTGGATGAAGGGACCAATGTGATCTTGGAGATTGATATTCAAGGTGCTCGGGCCGTGCGGCGTAGGATTCGAGACGCTCTGACGGTATTTATCGAACCACCCAGCTTTGAGGAGTTGGAGCGCCGTCTTGAGGGCAGGGGGACCGAAGACACCGCAGAGCGGCGACGTCGTCTCCGCACAGCCAAGGCTGAGCTGAAGACGTCGGGGCGCTGGGATGGATTGGTGACAAACCATGACGTCGCAGAGGCAGGGCAAAGCATCGTAGACTTAGTACATGCCTCGCTTGAGGCGAAAGCTTTCAAGGAGTAATTTATGTCTAACCGCGATGGAATCATCAAGCCCCCGATTGACGAACTGTTGACAAAGGTTGACTCGAAGTATCAGCTCGTGATTTTCGCATCCAAGCGCGCGCGTCAGATCAATGATTACTACTCTGATTTGGGCGATGGCAGCATTTATGACCACGTTGGACCGCTTGTTTCCTCGACTGTTGAAGAGAAATCACTGAGCATTGCGCTGAGAGAAATCAACGAGGGCAAACTCGTTCTGCAGCACAACCCAGAGTAAGGTTCATGGCGCTGATTGCCCCTTCCGCGCCCCGCATCGTCGTCGGCGTTACGGGGGGCATAGCTGCTTACAAAGCGGTGAGTCTTGTGCGCGCGCTCGTGAAGCGTGGAGCAGACGTGACGGTCATTCCGACAGAGTCGGCGCTCAAGTTTGTCGGTCGTCCCACCTGGGAGGCCATCTCGCGCAACCCTGTCGCGACCGAGCTTTTTGATGATGTAGCCACCGTGCGCCACGTGTCTCTTGGGCAGGAGGCCGATCTCATTGTTATCGCTCCGGCCACGGCTCATTCCATAGCGTCTTTGGCCGCTGGTCTCGCGGGAGATTTGTTGGGCACCACGGTGTTGGCCTCTCGGGCACCTCTGCTCATCGCGCCGGCGATGCACACGGAAATGTGGGACCACGCGAGTGTCCGAGCGAACATTGACATTCTCGTGTCGAGGGGTGTACATATTCTGGGGCCCGCTACCGGGGAGCTCACGGGGGGAGATGTTGGGGCTGGCCGCATGGTCGAGGCAGATGAGATTGCTCAGGCGGCATGGGCTTTGCTTGCGCCCCAGAATCTTGCGGGGAAGACCGTTTTGATTTCAGCAGGGGGTACAAGGGAGGCTCTTGATCCGGTGCGCTTTCTGGGCAATCGGTCCACCGGTGAAATGGGCGTTGAGTTGGCACGCGCTGCGCAGGCTCGTGGCGCGAAGGTTGTTCTGGTGGCCGCAAACTTGGAGGTTTCCACCCCAGCGGGTGTGGAAGTGCTCCCAGCTCCCACCGCGGCGGCGATGCGCGAAGTGATGGTGAGACAGGCGCCTGACGCCGACGTGATTTTTCTTGCGGCCGCTGTAGCCGATTGGGTTCCTGAGGCTCCCTCCGTCCACAAGCTCAGCAAGAAGGACATGGGGGATACCTTTTCTCCCACTTTGGTGCGAGCCCCCGATATTGCCTCTGAGCTGGGAGCCATCAAGCGAGCTGATCAGTTGCTGGTGGGGTTCGCTGCGGAGACAATGAAAGATCCGGCGGAGCGCGAAATCTCCGCGCGAAAAAAACTTGGCGCAAAGAACCTCGATGCGGTTGCTGTGAATGAGGTGGGTGAGCAGGTAGGCTTTGGGAACGTTGAAACGACTTTGACACTGTTTACCAGCGCGAGCCCGCAGTCATGGTCGGTCACAGGAAAGAAAAATTCCGTTGCGGGGCGACTGATGGATGCTCTGCTCGACCGATAGGTAGGGCTCATGAAGTTTTTTAGTTCAGAATCGGTGACCGAGGGTCACCCGGACAAAATGTGCGACCAGATTAGCGACGCACTCCTGGACGCTTTTCTTGCTGGTGATAAGGGTTCGCGGTGCGCGATTGAATCTCTTAGCGCAGGCAACATGATTCACGTCGCGGGTGAAGTCACCTCTGCCACTGATGTTGATGTCGAAGGCGTGGTGCGCGACCTTGTCCGCAGCATCGGATACACAGACCAGTCTTTTGGTATCGACGCCGACGGTTTCGATTGGCATCTGTCGTTAGGAAAGCAGTCCCCCGATATAGCCGCGGGGGTCGACAAGGCCCTCGAGTCCCGCGACGGATCCTCGAGCGACCCCTATGACTCCTTAGGCGCTGGCGATCAAGGAATCATGTTCGGCTACGCCACCAACGAAACGGAATCGTTCATGCCGATCCCGCTGTGGCTTTCTCACCGACTCGCTCAACAGCTAGCCACCGCCCGCAAGAGCGGCCTGGTCGACTATTTACGTCCCGATGGGAAAACTCAGGTCACTATCGGCTATGAAAACGGTATTCCTGTCGAGGTGAACACCATCGTCATTTCCACACAGCACCACCCAGGGATTTCAAATGAACAAATCAGCCGTGACGTGAGAGAACACGTCATCGCTCCCATGCTCGAGCTGGTCGACCTCGATAGCTCTTCCACCCGCTACCTCATCAATCCCAGCGGAGACTTCGTCACCGGTGGACCCGATGGGGATGCCGGTCTAACGGGGCGGAAAATTATCGTGGACACCTATGGTGGAGCTGCCCGACATGGTGGGGGTGCCTTTAGCGGCAAAGACCCCACAAAGGTTGACCGCTCCGCTGCGTATGCTCTGCGCTGGGTCGCAAAAAATGCCGTCGCGGCGGGTCTTGCGGATAAAATCGAACTCCAAGTTTCCTATGCGATTGGCACCGCTCACCCCGTCAGCCTTTTCGTGGAGACCTTTGGGACAGAAAAGGTGTCCGTTGAGGCAATAGAGAAGGCTGTTCTGGACACCTTTGATTTGCGGCCCCGCGCGATTATCGAGGAACTCGAGCTGCTCACCACCTCCTACCTCCCCACTGCCGCTTATGGGCACTTTGGCCGGATGGATGTTGACTTTCCCTGGGAGCGCCTGAACAAAGTGGAGGATTTGCGCCAAGCTAGTGGATTGTGAGCCCAACCCGTCGTATCGCGCAGGTCATTCTCGAAACGAGGTTGCCGCAGCTCGATCGGCTTTTTGACTACGAAATCCCCCCTCATCTAGAAGTTTCCGTGGGATCGAGGGTCAAAGTCCCTCTGAGGCAGCGCAAAACCCCCGCCACGGGCTTCGTGGTGGCGGTCGTGGAAGAATCCGATCACCGAGGCGCCTTAGCCCTGGTGATTGACGTGGTGGGCCAGGTCCCGTTGATGGGCGCGGAGCTGTGGGAATTAGCCGAGGGTATCGCCGCACGTCAAGCGGGGAGCGCTGCGGATGTGTTGAGGTTGGCCATTCCGCCCCGTTATGTGCGGGCGGAGAAGAAATGGCTTGAGTCGTTGAAGCTCCCCCTGTCCGATTCGGAACCCGTTGCAGCACCAGTGTTCGAAGAGGAGTATCCCGAGGAGGCGTGGGAGGGGATGCTCGAGAGCGGCTCGCGCACTGCGCTTTACCTTCCCCACGGGGTCCGCGAACTAAGCAGCGGAGAATCCGTGCCTCGGGGGGCTGTGACGGTGTCACGTATTGCTCAGTCGGTTCTGTCCCAGGGAAAATCCCTCCTCGTGGTTGTGCCCACCTGGCGCCACATTGCCTTTTATGAAGCCGCTTTGCGGGAATGGGCTCCCGAGCACTCGATGGCTGTCTTACACACGGATATGCCGCCTTCAGAGCGCTATCTGGAGTATCTTCGGTGCCTGGAAGACCGGCCCGTGGTCGCGCTGGGGACCAGGCACGCGGTGTATGCACCCGCGTTTCAATTGGGCGCCATTGTGATTGTGGATGACACCGATGAAAGCCATTCTGAACCACTTGCCCCTTACCCGCACACGCGAGATGTTGCCCTGCTGCGGCAGAATTTGACAGGGTGCGCCGTAGTGTTTGCAAGCGTTGTCCACGGTATGGGTGTCACGAGGTGGAGTGAGCAGGGATATGTCACTCGGGTTGCCCCCACTACGAGCAATCGAGCACAGGTGATTCCCACGGAGTTGGCCGTAGGCGTCAGCGGGGGTCAAGCGCCTGCTCGCCTACCCTCACAGGCTTTCCGGGCAGCAAAGGAGGCGCTCGCCGAAGGGCCCGTGCTCGTGCAAGTCTTTCGCGCCGGTTACTCCACGGGGTTAGCGTGCGCGGGGTGTGGCGAGCGCGGGTTTTGCAGGGCCTGTCATGGGCCTCTTCGCCTCATGGCCCAGGGCAGGCGACCCCAGTGCGCTTGGTGTGGGGTACCGGACACGTCGTGGAAATGCGAGACCTGCCAAGGGAAGGAGCTCGTTCCCCGGGGGCACGGAATTGGCAGGACTATTAGCGATATTGGAAAAGCTTTCCCCACGGTGCCGGTAATTCGCTCAGACGGCGAGAACCGGGTTTTGCGCGTACCCAGCACCCCGGCCCTGGTCATTGCCACCAGGGGCGCCGAACCCCTGGCAGAGGGGGGCTACCAGGCTGCTTTACTCCTCGATGGCGCCGCCATGCTCTCGAGAGAGTCCCTGGGCGCGCTCGAGGATTCCCTGCACGCTTGGGAGGGTGCCATCGCCCTCCTGCGCCCCACAGGGACCGCGTACCTGACTGATGTGACGGGGCTGCCTGCCCTGGCGGTCACTTCTGGCCGATACGAACAACTGCTCCGCCACGAACTTGCCGAGCGACAGAGCCTGAAACTGCCACCGGCAATCCGCATAGCCAGTGTTTTGGGGCCTCCCGCCCTGGTGAGCAAGGCCCGAGAAGCACTCGAGGCGACAGGCGCGATCAGCGACGTTCTGGGTCCCGTCGAAGCAGAGCTTGGGGCAGTGAGAATCATCGTACGGTTCAGCTACACCCAGGGAGCTGCGGTCACGGCGGAGCTTCGGGCTCTGCGCAACAAACTGGCGGTGGGATCCTCCAAGGGCCAGCCTGAGCGCTTGCGCATCGTGGTGGATGACCCTGATCGCCTCGATTCTCTGCTTCATGACTAGTCAATTTTTAGCCTCGGTAAGCTGGGGCCAATGAGAGTCCTTTTTGCCGGCAGCCCCGAGGCCGCTTTGCCGTGCCTTCAGGCGCTCCTTGACACCCCTGCGGAGGTGGTGGGTGTTCTCAGCCAGCCTGCGAAGCCGGTGGGTCGCAAAAAAATTCTGACCGACACCGCCGTATCGAGGTTCGCCAAGGGTCTCGATCTGCCTTTGCTAACCCCAGACAGTTCGGAGGAAATTGTTCAGGCGGTGCGGCAATGGAGGCCAGACGTAGCCATAGTGGTGGCTTATGGGCGATTCCTGCCACGAGCCGTGCGGGAATCTGTCCCCGGGGGATGGTGGAATGTTCATTTTTCCCTCTTGCCTCGATGGCGAGGAGCTGCTCCCGTAGCCCATGCGATACTCGCCGGTGACACTCTCACCGGTGTCACCGTATTCCGAATCGATGAGGGTCTCGATACTGGAGATATTGCCCATACGCAGGATTACCTGCTTCCCTCGGGTGCGAGCGCCTCGGAGGTGTTGACGACCCTGTCCCACAGGGCTGTGGAACCTATGAAGCAACTGGTGGCGGAACTTGAGGCTGGATCGGTGCAGACATCGCCCCAAAAGGGCGAGCCGTCCTTTGCCCCTAAACCCGGGCCGACTTTTGGCCTCATGGAGTGGAATCTTCCTGCACCAACGCTCTATCAACGCTTTCTTGCTTCCACGACCGAACCAGGCGCCTACACGCTTCGGGCCGACACCCTCCACCGGCTGAACATCCTTGGTTTGGCGCTTGCACCAGACCACCGGCTCTTGGCTCCTGGGGAGCTAGACATGGTGGAGGGAGAGGTGTTCGTGGGGACCGCTACCCACCCCCTTCGCCTTGGCACCCTTCAACCGTCTGGAAAGTCAATGATGCCGGCCATCGATTGGTTCCGCGGTGTGCCGCAGGGTGTGACCCTTGGGAATTAGCCGGGTGAGCGCGCGCAGTGTTGCCTACCAGGTGCTTCTCGAGGTGGAGCGAGAGGCTGCCTACGCAAACCTCGTGCTGCCCCCAGCATTGGCAGCGAGTGGTCTCAGCGAGAGAGACAAAGCACTCACAACGGAGTTGGTGTATGGCTCTGCCCGGCGCGAGGGAGAGCTCGATGTGGTTATTGCCGGCGCATCGGGGCGCTCTCTGGGGGAGCTGCAGGTGGAAGTCCTGGTTGTATTGCGCCTAGGGGTTTACCAAATGCTCTATCTCCGGGTGCCCGATCACGCCGCTGTGGACGAATCTGTGTCGCTGGCAAAAAGCCAAGGTTTACAACGTGCTTCCGGTCTGGTGAACGCCATCCTGCGAAATGTCACAAGGCGACCTGCCGCCCATTGGCAGGAAATTATCGATGCTGATGCACGGGTAGTGTCCTCTCATCCCGTGTGGATTGCTGAAGCCTTTGATGCTGCGCTCCAGCAAAGTGTTGGCGCGGGAGAGCTGGCGGAGGCGCTGGAAGCTCACAACGTGTCACCCAAGGTAACCCTCGCTCATTTGCCGGGGCTTTCGGTCCCCGGTGGTTCCTCGACGGAGTTTTCTCCCCTGGGGGAGGTCCTCCAAGGCGGGAACCCTGCTGGTGTAACGGGTGTGCCCGAAGGAATCATCCGAGTTCAGGATGAAGGGTCTCAACTGGCGGCCCTTCTTCTCTCGCGAGTGCAACCGCTGCAGCCTGCGGAGGTGGTGCTGGATCTGTGTTCTGGTCCTGGTGGGAAAACCGCAGTGCTCGCTGCGGAAGCTCTTGGAGCCGGAGCCCATGTTGTTGCCTGGGAAAAGGCTCCACATCGTGCACGCCTTGTGGAAAAATCTGTCGCCGCGATTGTTCGGAGGAATCCCGCAACAGTTGTCGTTGCTACTGGCGATGCGCTCGAGATTCCAGCAGAGCCCGGGTCTTTTTCCCGTGTTTTGGTGGACGCTCCCTGCTCGGGTCTTGGCGCGCTTCGCCGGCGCCCCGAAGCCCGCTGGCGGAAATCTCCCGACGACATCCCAGCTTTAGTTGACCTTCAACTCGCTCTGCTCTCCCGTGCCCTTGAACTGGTAGCGCCCGGTGGAATAGTGGCCTATGTCACCTGTTCTCCGATGGCGGAAGAGACCGTTGACGTCGTGGCGGCTGTGTGTGCTGTGAACCGCGAGTGTGAGCTCATTGACACTCCAGCCGTCTTAGACCGGGTGTCAAAGAAGCCCGTTGTCGGGGCCAGACGTGGCAGCGCCGTGCAGTTGTGGACCTATCGGCACGGTTGCGATGACATGTTCATTCAACTCATTCGCCGGACCGAATCGCTAGTCTGAACCAGTGCATCTCCGAATCCATCCCAGCATTCTTTCCGCAGATTTCGTCAATCTTGAAAGGGAAGTAGCCCGGATTCCCAGTGCCGACGCCGTCCACGTGGATGTAATGGACAACCACTTTGTGTCGTCACTTACTTTTGGCCCGCAAATGGTGAAACGCCTCGTGGAGGTATCCCCGGTGCCCCTGGACGTCCACCTCATGGTGGAGGACGCTGATGAAAATGCCAGGATTTATGCTGATCTGGGAGCCCAGTCCGTAACGTTCCACATTGAGGCTGCTGTGTCTCCGCAGGCAATCATTGACTCGCTCCACGATCGCGGAGCCAAAGCAAGCGTTGCTTTCAAACCGGGCACACCTCTATCGCCCTATCGTGAGCTTTTCCACACGGTTGACATGATTCTGATCATGACGGTGGAACCAGGTGCTGGCGGGCAAGTTTTCCTTGGCGACATGATGTCGAAGCTGGATGAGCTAACGGCCTATTTGGACTCACAGGGCCTGTCCCCGATGGTTCAGGTGGACGGGGGTATTACGGTAGAGACTCTGCCCCGAGCGCTTAGGCATGGAGCAAACACGTTCGTAGCGGGATCCAGTGTGTATGGACACGGTATCCCGGAAGAAAATATTGCGGCGCTACGATTCGCCGCAGGACAAGGAAAAGCATGAGCGCGACAAAGCCTGAAATCGAACCCCGCATGGAACCAGCACCTACCGTGCTGGTGTGGGTTGACGTCCTCGAGGGAACGGGGGAGGTCGCAGCACCTGGTGCCTCCGTTGAGGTTCACTATCTGGGCGTTGACTACGACAGTGGCGAAGAGTTCGATTCTTCGTGGAGCCGCGGTCAGAGCATCGAGTTCCCCCTCTCGGGTCTTATCCGAGGTTGGCAAGAGGGGATCCCCGGCATGAAGGTCGGCGGACGCCGTGAGCTTGTCTGTCCGCCGGAGTGGGCATACGGTCCTGCCGGTGGAGGACACCGCCTCTCTGGCCAAACTCTCGTTTTTGCTATTGATCTGCTCGCCACCAAGAATCCCTAAGCGATACCCTGGGGTGGTGAAAACCTTCGAGGAACTTTTTCAACATCTCACCCTTCAGCGAGACTCCCGTCCTGCGGGTTCCAGAACGGTGGAATTGCTGGATGGGGGAGTGCACGAAATTGGGAAAAAAGTGGTTGAGGAGGCCTCCGAGGTGTGGATGGCTGCCGAGCACGAGAGCCCCGAGGAGCTAGCGGAGGAAATTTCCCAACTTATTTACCACCTGCAGGTGTTAATGGTGGCCAAAAATCTCACCCCTGAGGATGTGTATCGCACGCTATGACCGATAAGCCTTTGCGCGTTGCCGTCCCCAACAAGGGCACTCTGTCAGAGACAGCTGTCGAGATGTTGGTTGAAGCTGGATATGTGGGCCGCCGAGATTCTCGCGCGCTGACCGTACCGGATGCGAAGAACGACGTGGAATTTTTTTACCTCCGTCCCAAAGACATCGCCACCTATGTAGGTTCGGGTGCCCTGGACGTGGGGATTACCGGCCGCGATCTGTTGCTGGACTCTGATTCACTATCGATTGAGATTGAAGCGTTAGGTTTTGGCGCATCGACCTTCCGTTTTGCTGCCCCTGCGGCCCTGGATTCACTCCAGAAACTCGAGGGCAAGCGCGTTGCCACCTCCTACCCGGGATTGGTCACATCTTTTCTCGCCGGGCATGGAGTCACACCGGTCATTGTCACCTTGGATGGGGCGGTGGAATCGGCAGTAAAGCTCGGTGTGGCAGATGCGGTTGCAGATGTCGTTTCTACCGGGGCGACCCTGAAGGCCCAAGGTTTGGAAGTTTTTGGCCCGGTCATCCTTGAGTCCGAAGCTGTCCTTATCGCCCGTGACGCAACGATTGCAGGAATCGAGACTCTTCGTCGGCGACTGCGAGGCGTATGGGTTGCCAAGCAGTATGTGCTGATGGATTACGACCTGCCGCTGTCACTCCTGGAACAAGCCTCTGCGATCACCCCTGGGCTCGAGTCGCCCACCGTGTCGCCTCTGCGTGACCCCGAGTGGGTCGCTGTTCGCGCCATGGTGTCACGAGGAGACGTCAACTCCGTGATGGATCAGCTTTATGCCTTGGGTGCGCGAGCGATTCTTGTGTCCGCGATCCACGCTGCCCGGATCTAATGGCTCTGTCGATCAGGGTTATTCCCTGTCTCGATGTCGATGGTGGTCGCGTTGTCAAAGGCGTGAATTTCGAAAACCTTCAGGACGCTGGAGACCCTGTGGAGCTTGCCGCGCTGTATTGCGAACAAGGTGCTGATGAGCTCACTTTTCTCGATGTCAGCGCGACCCTAGAATCCCGCGACACCACGTTTGATCTGGTGCGCCACGCCGCGGAAAATATTTTCATTCCCCTCACCGTGGGTGGCGGGGTCCGTTCCGTTCTCGACGTGGGAAAACTGCTCGAATCCGGCGCTGATAAAATTAGCGTCAACAGCGCCGCACTCGCCAGACCCAAACTCTTGGACGAAATTTCTGGACACTTCGGTGCTCAGGTGTGTGTGATTTCCGTCGATGCCAAGCGCGATGCCTCTTTCCCCTCCGGCTTTGTCGTGACCACGCACGGGGGGCAAAAAAGTGCCGGGCGCGACGCGTTGGCCTGGGCGGTGGAGGCTACTGAGCGGGGGGCCGGGGAGTTATTGCTGAACTCGATCGACGCAGATGGAACCAAGAAGGGGTTCGACGTGGAGATGTTGGAAAGCTTTCGACCCCTCGTGTCGGTCCCGCTCATTGCGTCTGGGGGTGCAGGGTCAGCCGGTGACGGGGTCGCTGCATATCTCGCTGGGGCGGATGCCGTGCTGGCTGCATCGATTTTTCACCACGATAAAGTGAGTATTTCCGAGGTCAAGGATCATCTACAGAGGGCAGGAGCGGTGGTTCGATGACTCAGAACTGGGTAGTGCCCACCGCCGAGGACGTGGTGGGGCGTGCGGTATTCAATGACCAGGGTCTCATACCTGTTATCGCCCAGGATGCTTCCTCCCGGGAGGTATTGATGTTGGCGTGGATGAACAAAGATGCTCTCCAGTTGACCCTTCGGGAAGGCCGCGTGACGTATTTTTCCCGCTCCCGCGGCGAGCTATGGAGAAAAGGTGACACCAGTGGTCACATCCAGCACGCCACCAGGATCCTTCTCGATTGCGATGGTGACTCTCTTCTGATGGATATCCATCAACAAGGCCCTGCCTGCCACACTGGTTCACAAAGCTGTTTTGACGTGGGGAACGCTGGTGAGTGACACCACCTTGGATGAATTTCTCGCGCAGTCGAGCACCCGAAATGTCACTCCGGTGCTTCGCCGCCTGTTTGTTGATAGTGAAACTCCCATGGGCCTTTATCGGAAACTCGGCAACAGCCTCGGCTCTTTTCTCCTTGAATCCGCCGATCAGGCCGGAAAATGGTCCAGGTATTCGTTCCTGGGTGTCTCTGTACACGGGATACTGAGCGAGTCCGACGGCGTGAGCTCCTGGCGTGACTGCGGGATGAGCGCAGAAGAAGCGTTTGGTGGAGAAGTCCCCCCAAAGCCCTTAGAGGCACTGCGCGCTCTGAATGCCCACTGGCTCAGCGAACCCGTCCCGGGGATGCCCCCGTTTCCTGGCGGACTGGTGGGCCACATTGGCTGGGATATGGTGCGCGAGCTCGAGAATCTCCCTCAGGTACCCGGGTCAACCCACGATGTACCGCCCCTCTTTCTTTCGCTGGTGAAAGATTTTGTCGCGATTGACCACCACACCTCGGAGGTGATTCTGGTAGCGCTTGTTCATCGCCACCAGGGCGCCACTGGTGGTGACTTCGCCGACGCAGTCGCTCGCCTCGATGCCCTCCATCAAACGCTCGCTCAACCCAGTCCCTCCACTCTGCATCGCCGGCAGGAAATTGTTGACCTCGCGCCCACGCCCAGCCTCGACAAGGGTCGATTTTTGGACATGGTCCAGCGAGCAAAGCAACACATCCGGGATGGTGATGTTTTCCAAGTTGTCTTGTCCCAGGCCTTCCATCAGGAAGTGACGGCCAGTGCCCTGGAGGTTTACCGAGTTTTGCGCCAGGTTAACCCCAGCCCCTATATGTATCTCTTAGAGTGCGAAAACAGTGGCGGCGTTCCCTACCAGGTCGTCGGTTCCTCACCCGAGGCCCTCGTCACCATTACCGGCGACCGCGTGGTCTCTCACCCGATTGCCGGGTCGAGGCCGCGTGGCACGACTCCAGAAGAAGATGGCGAGTACTCACAGTCGCTGAGGGCCGACCAGAAAGAAAAGTCGGAGCACTTGATGCTCGTTGATCTGGCCAGAAATGACTTGTCGAAGATCGCCCAGGCGGGTTCTGTTGATGTCACAGAATTTATGCATGTTGAGCGTTTTAGCCACATCATGCACCTGGTGTCGACGGTGGAAGGCTTGCTCCGGCCCGGCGTCACCAGTGTCGAGGTTTTTGAGGCCACCTTTCCCGCGGGGACCCTGTCAGGTGCACCAAAACCGAGGGCTTTGGAAATTATCGACGAACTAGAGCCCGTCCAACGCGGCGTTTATGGGGGAGTTGTGGGGTATTTCGGGCACAGTGGAGATGCCGATCTTGCCATCACCATTCGGACACTGTGGATGAGCGAAGGTCACGCCATCGTTCAGGCGGGCGCAGGAATTGTGGCAGATTCGGACCCCGAGGCGGAATACCTCGAAACCATCCACAAGGCCAGTGCCCCCACGAGGGCGATTCACTTGGCCAACGCCCTCACGTCAGGAACAGCATGAAAGCCGCCCACCATCTTTTCTCGCTCGGCGGGCTGGGCCTTGCGCTCATCGCCTTCACGCTGCGCTGGTGGCAAGGTGTGCTCACTACCGGGGCCGAGTTTTCCCTCGTCGGTACGCAGGCGGAGCCTGTTGCCTGGAGCATGACCTTGGCGGCGGGAGCAAGCTACACCGCCGCGCTACTCCTGCGCGGCGTGGTGAAGCGGGTAGCGCTTGGCCTTCAAGCTGTGCTGGCAGGAGGGGCTGCAAGTGCTCTTCTGATGACAACAGGCTTCCCCGCAACTGCACTCGAGCGCGTGATTGCCAGCTCGACGGGAATCTCCGGGCCGGCTGCGTTGGAGGGGCTGGAAACGATTGTGGCCACAGGTTCTGAGCTTTTTGCCATGTTCTCTCTTTCTGCGGCAGCCGTCGGCGGCGTGCTGGGGCAATTTGGCCCCCGCAATTCTTCGCAACGCGACCGATTCTCGAGGGACACGACCACCTTTGATGATTCCCAAGGGGCTTGGGATTCCCTGAGTGATGGCTTAGACCCGACCACGTAGACTGAGCGTACGACCTTCCAAGGAGCACGATGAATACCAGTATCGAACCCGGCCACGGCCATTCTCCCGCGGCATGGACCGCCGTCATCCTCATGATCATCATGATTTCCGTGGGAACAGTGGCTTTCTTTTTTGGCGTGTGGTGGCTCGTGATTGCCAGTTTGATTGCTGCGATTGCCAGTTGGGGCGTGGGGTTCATCCTCTCAGCGATGGGATGGGGAGCCAACGGACCGAAGTATCAGCCCAAGGGACATTAGGTGCTGACGGCCCTCTTCCAGGGTGCGCATGAGGACGCTGCTCGCCGAGAGCAATCTGTGCCCCTGCACGACATTGAGGAACGTGCTCGTAAGGCCCGACCTGTTAGGGACACGCTCGAAGCATTAGCGCCCCGTCATTCTGTTCACGTCATTGCAGAGATTAAGCGGAAGAGTCCCTCAAAAGGGGACTTAGCCGCCATTGCGGACCCCGTCGCCCTGGCTCGTGAGTATCAAGCCGGCGGCGCCAGCGTGATCAGTGTCTTGACCGAGGGGCGGCGCTTTGGCGGTTCCCTAGAGGACTTATCCGCCGTTTCCGCCGCCGTCACCATTCCCGTTTTGCGAAAAGATTTCCTCGAAACGGAATATCAGATTATTGAAGCCAGAGCGTATGGAGCAGACCTGGTGTTGCTGATCATGGCGGGGCTGACGGACGAGCGGGCTCTGCGTCTTCTGGGCGTGGCAAAAGAGTGGGGAATGCAGGCGCTCGTGGAGGCTCACACGCCTCAGGAAGTGGACCGCGCAATTGGGATTGGCGCCGACATTGTCGGGGTAAATGCGAGGGACCTGAGTACCTTTGAGCTTGACCCTACGCTCTTTGGCGCCATGGTTCCCCGGTTCCCCGATGGAGTGATTCGGGTTGCAGAGTCAGCGGTGGCGGATTCACAGGATGTCACCCGCTACCGTGAGCAGGGAGCGCACGTCGTGTTAGTGGGCGAAGCGCTGGTTACCGGAGAGAACCCCCAGCAACGGGTGAAGGAGTTTGTGGCCGCATGAGCGAAAAACTGTCCCTGGCAGAAGGACCTTACTATGGCGAGTTTGGTGGGAGATTTGTCCCCGAATCGCTGATCCACGCCCTGGATGAGCTCGAAGGCGCCTACAAGGCTGCCAAGCGTGACCTCGTGTTCCAGGCGGAGCTTGCAGAGTTGCACAAGACCTACTCGGGGCGCCCGTCCATTATTACGGAAGCTCACCGCTTTGCCGAGCACTGTGGTGGGGCACGGATTTTCCTCAAACGGGAAGACCTCAACCACACCGGTAGCCACAAAATTAACAACGTCTTGGGGCAAGCCCTGCTCGCTAAGCGTCTGGGTAAAAGCCGCCTCATTGCGGAAACAGGCGCCGGGCAACACGGGGTCGCAACCGCCACCGCAGCCGCGCTAATGGGTATGAGTTGCGTGGTGTATATGGGGGAGGTCGACACCGAACGTCAAGCGCTGAACGTCGCGCGGATGCGCCTACTGGGTGCCGAAGTAGTGGCTGTCAAAACCGGTTCACGAACTCTGAAAGACGCCATCAATGATGCGATGCGCGACTGGGTGTCGAGTGTCGAGGACACCCACTATCTCCTGGGTACCGTGGCCGGTCCGCACCCTTTCCCCCTTATGGTGCGTGACTTTCATTCCATCATTGGCATCGAAGCGAGAGCTCAGATGTTGGAGCTCACCGGCAGTCTTCCCACGGCCGTCACCGCCTGTGTGGGGGGCGGTTCCAACGCAATGGGGATATTCCACGCGTTTTTGGATGATTCCCAGGTGCAGCTTGTCGGTTACGAGGCGGGTGGAGACGGCGCAGAGACCCCACACCACGCGGCTACCATCACCAAGGGCAAGCCCGGCATGTTGCACGGTGCGCGCTCGCTTGTGCTCCAGGACGAAGATGGCCAGACGATCGAGTCCCATTCCATCTCCGCAGGATTGGATTACCCTGGCGTCGGCCCCGAACACGCATGGCTCGCTGGTTTGGGTCGCGCACGCTATGTGCCCATCACGGACGACCAGGCAATGCAAGCACTCCGCCTGCTCTCGCAAACAGAGGGCATCATTCCCGCGATCGAAACCGCTCACGCACTTGCCGGAACGCAATTGTTGGGACAGGAACTCGGTCCGGGAGCAACCATCCTGGTTTCTCTCAGTGGTCGCGGTGACAAGGACATGGAGACAGCGGCTCGATACTTCAACTTATTAGAATCGGGTGGCGCCTCGTGACAGCGAGTGTCGGGGAAACCATCGCGCAGAGAAAGGCGGAGGGTCACGGAACCCTTGTCGCCTACTTGCCCGTGGGTTACCCGGATTTGGCAACGAGTGTAGAGGCCAGTATCGCTGTCCTCAACGGTGGTGCTGATGTCCTCGAGCTGGGCGTCCCCTACAGCGACCCGGTGATGGATGGGACAGTTATCGCCAAGGCGACGCAGACTGCTTTGGAGCGCGGATTTAAGCTGCACCAGGTGTTTCCCGCGGTCGCAGAAATCGTCCAAGCCACGGGCAAACCCGTCCTCGTCATGACGTACTGGAACCCCGTCGTGCAGTACGGAGTCGAAAAATTTGCGAACGACCTTCTCGCTGCGGGCGGCGCCGGACTGATTACCCCTGACCTCATTCCCGACGAGGCCTCTGAGTGGTTGGAGGTGGCCGAGCGCCTTGATCTCGAGCGCGTATTCCTGGCAGCTCCCTCATCCTCTGATTCCCGCTTGCAGAGAGCGGGCGAAGTTTCAAAGGGTTTTGTTTACGCTGTTTCCACGATGGGCATCACCGGTACCAGGATGGATGTTGACGCTGCAGCACAGGGGTTGGTCTCTCGAATTTATGAGCAAGGAGCCCAGGCAACCTGTGTGGGGCTAGGGATTTCGACGCCCGAGCACGTCGCAGATGTCGTTTCTTTTGCCGATGGCGCCATCGTTGGGTCGGCGCTCGTTAGGGCACTTACCGAGGGGGGAGTGAGTGCGGTGGGAGAGCTTGCACAATCTCTTGCCACGGGCACCAAACGTAGCTAGTACCCTGTGGGGTAACGAGAGGTAATGATGGACTTTAGTGGTATTCCGAGCCCCGATGCGGCATGGCGGTCGTTCAACATTGGCCAATGGTTGCGGGACCTTGGTCTGGACTGGTTTGGCCTTAACCTCCAGATAAACGCCTATGCGTTATTCATCCTCGTCGGGATCGGGCTGGCCCTTTGGATCAGCAACACCCGCCTGGTCAATCGTGGCGCCGAGCCCTGGATCGTGCTGGATATTGCCCTGTGGGCTGTGCCATTGGGCATTCTCGGTGGACGCCTATATCACGTGATTACTCATCCTGCCGATTACTTTTACGAGGGCGCAAACCTTTTGCGAGTGTTGTATGTGTGGGAGGGCGGGCTCGCTATCTTTGGCGCCATCTCGCTTGGTGCGGTGGGCGCCTACATCGGAGCGAGGCAGAGCGGTATCCGTTTCAGTGCTTATGTCGACGCGCTGGCACCCGGATTATTAGTCGCCCAGGCCATGGGCCGGATGGGCAACTATTTCAATCAGGAACTTTTCGGTGGACCCACAGCTTTGCCCTGGGGTTTGCAGATCGATAGGCCCAACGGAGCCATCCCCATTGGGCTCCCTGAAGACACCCTGTTCCACCCCACCTTCGCCTACGAAATGGTGTGGAACCTCCTCGGCGCGGCCCTGATTGTGTGGTTGGGTCATAAGCTCACCCTTCAGTGGGGCCGTCAAATGGGTCTGTACCTCGTCTGGTACGGAGCGGGGCGCGCATTCCTCGAGACTCTTCGACTCGACCCTGCCGAGCTCCTGCTCGGCGTGCGGGTCAATGTGTGGGGTGCTCTTGCAGCAATAGCCCTGGGTGTGATCATCGTCTTTCTGCAGGGGCGCCGTCATCCAGGAACAGAGCCAAGTCCCTACCGGCCTGGCAGGGAATGGTCAGCTGAGCCTGCGGTAGACTCAGAGGACGATTATTACGTTGTTCCTAACGATCAAGGTGACAACGACGGAGAGAGCCCAGTAACGGTCACAAACCGTAAGGACTCCGTCTCCTAACTTTCTCAGGGCCACCGACGTCCCTCCCTTCTTTCTGATTTTTAGGATGGTGACATGTCTTCTGCTATGCCTTTTGAGCGTTGGAACTCCGCTCCCAAGCCCTCAGGCTTATACAACGCTGCCCACGACCGAGACGCGTGTGGCTTAGCGATGGTTGCGACTCTTCGGGGAACCCCCGGTCACGACATCGTCGAAAAAGCCCTAGAAGCGTTGCGAAACTTGGAACACCGGGGCGCCGTGGGTTCGGACGAGGGAACGGGCGACGGTGCGGGTATCGTCACCCAGATTCCCGACACCTTTTTCCGCTCTGTCCTCGACTTTGAACTCCCTGCTAAGGGATCCTTCGCCGCGGGCACAGCATTTCTCCCGCTGGATTCCGCCGCGCGTGAAAAAGAAAAGCTGGGCATTGAAGCGGTTGTCGCAAGCGAGGGCCTCGTCACTCTGGGTTGGCGCGATGTGCCCGTCCACCCGGAGATTCTTGGCGATCTTGCCCGAGATGCGATGCCCTTTTTTGCGCAGATTTTTCTTTCCGGACCCGAAGGCCACAAGCTCTCGGGAATTGATCTTGACCGGGTGACCTTCCGGGTGCGCAAGCGCTGCGAGAGGGAGCTTGGGTCCTATTTCCCCTCGCTTTCTGCCCGCACGATGGTCTACAAAGGGATGGTCACGACCCTCCAGTTGGAGCCTTTTTATGAAGACCTAGGTTCCCCGCTTTTTCAGTCCACATTGGCGCTGGTCCACTCCCGGTTTTCCACCAACACCTTCCCATCGTGGCCGCTCGCCCAGCCTTTCCGCATGATCGCGCACAACGGCGAGATCAACACCATTCGCGCCAACCGCAATTGGATGAGTGCCAGGCAAAACCAGCTGGAGTCACCATTGCTGGGGGACATCGGGCCTCTGTTGCCGATCGTGTCAGAGGGGGGCTCCGATTCCGCATCATTTGATGAGGTGGTGGAGCTCTTGACGCTTTCTGGACGTTCTCTGCCCCACGCCATCATGATGATGGTTCCGGAGGCGTGGGAGAACCAAGCAGATATCGATCCGATGGTGAGAGACTTCTACGAGTATCACTCCATGATGATGGAGCCGTGGGACGGGCCAGCAGCGTTGGTGTTCACCGATGGTGCCCTGGTAGGGGCAACGCTGGACCGCAATGGTCTCCGGCCAGGACGTTACGTGATTACCTCCGATGGACTCATCATCCTGGCCAGCGAGATTGGAGTGTTGGACGTTGACCCGTCCACCATTGTCCGCAAAGGCCGTCTGCGTCCAGGTGCGATGTTGCTCGCCGACACGGTGGAGGGTCGCCTGATTGAAGACCAGGAGCTAAAGCTCCAGCTCGCTCACGAGAAGCCCTGGGGGCAGTGGGTTCGAGACAACCGCATCGAGTTTGCCAAGCTGCCCGAGCGAGAGCACATCGTGCACACACCGAGCTCAATTCGTCGTCGCCAGAGAACTTTTGGTTACACCGAAGAAGAGGTGCGCGTTTTGTTGGCACCGATGGGGAAAAATGCCGCAGAACCACTGGGTGCAATGGGGTCTGATACTCCTATTGCCGCTATTTCTGACAGGCCCCGACTCATCTTTGATTACTTCACCCAGCAGTTCGCCCAGGTGACAAACCCTCCCTTGGACTCCATTCGGGAAGAAATCGTCACCTCGATGTCCAGTGGGCTAGGGCCGGAACGAAATTTGTTGGCCGCTACCCCCGACCACGCCACGCAGGTGTCGCTTGACTTTCCGGTCATCGATAACGATGAGTTGTCAAAAATCGAGCATTTGCGCTTACCAGATGGCTCGCCCGCAAGCTTCACCCTCAGTGGACTTTATCGCGTGGATGAGGGTGCAGCGGGATTAGAGAAGCGGTTGGAGGCGTTGTGCCAAGAAGCGGACAGCGCGATCGAGCAGGGCGCGCTCTTCTTGGTGCTGAGTGACCGTGATTCTCACCAAGATTTGGCTCCCATCCCATCGTTGCTCATGTTGTCCGCAGTTCATCACCACCTGATCCGCGGACACAAGCGCATGCAGGTTGGTCTTGTGGTGGAGTCCGGGGATGTACGCGAAGTGCACCACGTGGCGCTTCTGATTGGCTTTGGCGCCTCCGCCATCAATCCCTATCTGGCCATGGAAACTGTGGAATTGTTGGCGCGAACGGGCGTCATTGACGCAATCGAGCCGGAAGTTGCGGTTCGAAATGTAATCAAGGCCCTTGGCAAGGGGGTGCTGAAAATTATGAGCAAGATGGGCATTTCCACTGTGGCTTCCTATGCCGGCGCCCAAGCTTTCGAAGCTATCGGGCTAAGCCCCGAACTCATCGACACCTACTTCACCGGAACAACCACGGTGATTGGCGGTGTAGGGCTTGACATTATCGCCTCGGAGAACGAGTCCCGCCATCGTCTTGCCTACCCCATTTCTGCGGGCGCGAACCCTCACGAAGTCCTTCCGGTGGGTGGGGAATATCAGTGGCGACGCGAGGGCCCGCCCCACCTCTTCAACCCAGAGACAGTGTTCACACTCCAGCACGCAACCCGGTCCAAAAGCTTCGACCTTTTTCGCACTTACACCAAGAGTGTCGATGACCAAGCGGAGCGCCTGATGACCCTGCGGGGGCTTTTTGCGCTGAAGACAGACGCCAGGGAGTCCATCCCCTTGGAGGAGGTTGAGTCGGCCAGTGCGATCATTTCCCGCTTCACCACGGGCGCGATGAGCATGGGGGCGATCTCGCCCGAGATGCACGAAACGTTGGCCGTGGCCATGAACGAAATGGGTGCGCGCTCCAACACAGGGGAGGGGGGCGAGTCGCCCGAGCGCCTGAGGGATCCGAAACGTCGCAGCAAAATCAAGCAGGTCGCCTCAGGGCGCTTTGGCGTAACGAGCCTCTACCTCACGATGGCAGAGGACTTGCAAATAAAGATGGCGCAGGGCGCAAAGCCCGGTGAAGGCGGACAGTTACCCGCCAACAAGGTTTACCCCTGGATCGCAACGCTTCGCCACGGAACCCCCGGTGTCGGATTGATCTCGCCACCACCCCACCACGACATCTATTCCATCGAGGATTTGAAGCAACTTATCTTTGACCTGAAGCGTGCGAATCCCGTGGCCCGGGTCCATGTGAAACTGGTGAGCCAGTCGGGTATTGGAGCGGTCGCCACCGGTGTCGCCAAGGCAAAAGCCGATGTCGTGCTGATTTCTGGACACGATGGTGGGACCGGCGCGAGTCCGCTGAACTCGCTGAAACACGCGGGAACACCCTGGGAAATTGGTCTGGCAGAGGCGCAACAAACACTCGTGACAAATAACCTTCGAGGGCGGGTTACCCTTCAGGTTGATGGCCAAATGAAGACGGGGCGCGATGTCATCATCGCTGCCCTCCTGGGAGCGGAAGAATACGGCTTTGCCACTGCGCCGATGGTGGTCAGCGGTTGCATTTTGATGCGGGTGTGTCACCTGGACACCTGCCCCGTCGGTGTAGCGACCCAGAACCCGGAGCTTCGCAAGCGGTTTAGTGGCACCCCGGAGTTCGTAAAGACCTTCTTTGAGTTCCTCGCTGAAGAGGTGCGTGAGTATCTTGCTCAGCTGGGGTTTCGCTCCCTCGCAGAAGCCATCGGTCAAGTAGGGCTTCTGGATGTTGATCGAGCCATTCACCACTGGAAAGCGGACGGCTTGGACTTCTCACCAATCCTCTCCGACACCCACCTGCAGAGCGGGGCGTCTCTGGTCAAAGACGAAGGTCAAGACCACGAGCTCGCAGCGCACTTTGATCAGAAACTCATTGAGCTTTCCGAGCCCGCACTCGCTCACGGTTCTCCGGTCACGATTGCGGTGCCCATCCGGAACACCGAGCGGGCTGTGGGGACGCTCCTGGGGCACCACGTAACCCTGAAATACGGCGAGAACGGGCTGCCCGCTGACACGATTCAGGTGGAACTCGAAGGTGCAGCGGGTCAGTCGTTTGGCGCTTTTTTACCCGGAGGAATATCCCTCCGGCTTTCCGGAGATGCTAACGACTATGTCGGTAAGGGGCTCTCCGGGGGCTCCATCGTGTTGCGTCCGCAAGTGGGTTCCATTTTCGCTCCCGAGCGCAATGTGATTGCGGGCAACGTCATTGGGTACGGTGCCACCTCTGGCACTCTTTTCCTTTCGGGCGTTGTGGGGGAGCGTTTTCTGGTCCGAAACTCCGGGGCCACGGCCGTCGTCGAAGGCGTGGGTGACCACGCTCTGGAATATATGACCGGTGGTCTTGCCGTAATTCTTGGGGAAACCGGCCGCAACTTGGGGGCGGGAATGTCCGGCGGTAGCGCTTACATCCGGAACCTGAGGCCCGAGCGCCTGAATAAGGAAGCGATGTTAGCGGGGGAGCTGGAAGTGACCCCACTAGGTAGCGCCGACGGCGCAATTGTGTTGGACTTGCTCGCCCAGCACCGCCACCTCACTCAATCACCGCTCGCGCACAGGTTGCTCGAAAATCCCGAAACCACACTCGCAGAGTTCCAGAAAGTAACCCCAAGGGACTTCCAAGCGGTGCTTCGCACGCGCGCTCAGGCCAGCGAAGAAGGACTGGATCTTGATGGTGAAGTCGTGTGGGGGAGAATATTGGAGGTGACCGGTGGCTGATCCCAGAGGTTTCATGAAATACACCGAACGGGAGCTGCCCGCTCGCAGGCCCGTAGAGGTGCGCATCGGTGACTGGCGTGAGGTGTATGGGGCGGGTGACCCCTCAGCGCTTGCGCGTCAGGCCAGCCGATGCATGGACTGTGGCGTTCCTTTTTGCCACCAGGGCTGTCCGCTGGGCAATCTCATCCCGGAGTGGAACGACCTCGTCCACAGGGGAGACGGTAAAGGGGCTATCGAGCGTCTGCACGAGACCAACAACTTTCCCGAGTTCACGGGACGTTTATGTCCAGCTCCCTGCGAATCATCCTGTGTATTGGGGATTAACCAGCCGGCAGTGACGATTAAGAACATCGAAGTCTCGATTATCGATCAAGCGTGGGCCATGGGGTGGGTTCAACCTGTCCCGCCCGACCGCCTAAGCGGGAAGACGGTCGCTGTCGTTGGGAGCGGACCTGCGGGTCTCGCGGCTGCGCAACAACTGACTCGGGTGGGCCACACCGTCGCAGTCTTCGAACGCGACGACCGCATCGGCGGGTTGCTCCGGTATGGGATTCCTGACTTCAAGATGGAAAAGCGCCATATCGACCAGAGGCTCGCCCAGATGCAGGCCGAGGGTACCCGTTTCCGGGCGGGTGTTGAAATAGGTGTTGATATCACCTGGGAGGACTTATTCGACCGCTACGACGCTGTCGTGGTTGCCACGGGTGCCAGCGTCCCCCGTGAACTCGATATCCCAGGACGGGAATTATTGGGTGTCCATCACGCCATGGACTATTTGACCCCTGCCAACCACGTGCAAGCCGGCGACTCGGTCACCACTCAGATCACCGCGGAGGGTAAACACGTTGTCATTCTTGGCGGGGGAGACACTGGAGCGGACTGCTTGGGAACCTCCCACCGACAGCTTGCTCTTTCCACGACGATGTTAGCGATCGGGAAGAAGCCCTCGACCGAGCGGACGGACGAAGCCCCTTGGCCACTCGACCCCGTGCTGTTCGAGGTTCAAAGTGCCCATGAAGAGGGTGGGAGTCGCGAGTTTCTCGCCTCCACCGTCGAATTCTTAGGCAACGAGGCAGGGGAGGTCCGCGCGGTTGTCGTCGCAGAGACCGAATATCGCGACGGTGGTCGATTCCCCAAACCTGGTACTGAACACGAGATACCCGCTGACCTTGTCCTGCTAGCTCTCGGATACCGGGGAGCTGAGCACAAGACACTCACCGACCAACTGGGTCTCGGGGTGGATGGCAGGGGCAACCTTGACCGAAAGAAGGACTACGCGACCGACAAGCCGGGTGTGTTTGTCGCGGGGGACGCGGGCCGGGGCGCCTCGCTGATCGTTTGGGCTATTGCTGAGGGTAGGGCTGTTGCGTCGCAGGTAGATGAGTTTTTGGAAGGCGCTACGCTTTTACCCGCACCTGTGACGGCCTTCGACCGTGCACTTCACGCCTAAACACAAGGAACTGATGAGACGCGCAAAAATCGTCGCCACGCTCGGCCCGGCAACGGCAAGCTATGACAATATCCGATCTCTACTGGATGCAGGCGCTGATGTGCTGCGCATGAATCTTTCCCACGGATCTCATGATGTGCACGAAGAAATTTATGCCAACGTGCGCCGGGCTGCTGAGGATGCAAAGAAGCCTGTCGGTGTGCTCGTGGACCTGCAGGGGCCAAAGATTCGTCTGGAGAAATTTGCGAATGGCCCTCACGAGCTCCGTAACGGCGACACATTCACCATTACCACTCGCGATGTCGAGGGAACGAAGGAGCTCGTAGGGACCACCTACAAGGGGCTGCCGGGTGACGTTGGAGTGGGTGACACTCTGCTTATTGATGATGGAAAGATTCGGCTTGAGGCCGTCACGGTCGGGCCAGAAGACGTTGTCACGAAGGTCATCGTGGGCGGGATGGTCTCGAACAATAAGGGGATCAACCTTCCCGGTGTTGCCGTTTCAGCGCCTGCCCTTTCCGAAAAAGATGAAGATGACTTGCGGTGGGGATTGGCGCTGGGGTGCGACTTTATTGCCCTGAGTTTCGTTCGAAACGCCGCTGACGCAACCCGGGTGCGCGAGATCATGCGCGAAGAGGGGCGGACGTGTCCTATCATCGCCAAGATCGAGAAGCCGCAGGCTGTCGATGCGTTGGAAGAAATCATTGACGCTTTTGACGCCATCATGGTGGCGAGAGGTGACCTCGGGGTTGAACTCCCCCCAGAAACGGTCCCGATTGTCCAGAAAAGGGCTATCGAGCTGTGTCGAAAGATGGCCAAGCCGGTGATCGTGGCAACACAGATGCTCGAATCGATGATCGATTCCCCCGTCCCCACCAGAGCGGAAACCTCCGATGTCGCCAACGCGGTGCTCGATGGCGCTGATGCGGTCATGCTGAGTGGTGAAACCAGCGTAGGGAAGTTCCCCTCCGTGACCGTGGCCACGATGGCTCGGATCTTAGAATCAACGGAAACACACGGTATGGGCCGTATTCCGCCGTTGGGCACGAAACCTCGGACCCAGGGTGGAGCCATTACCTTGGCGGCTGCTGATGTAGCCGAATTTGTTGAGGCCAAGTTCCTCTGTGTTTTCACGGAATCGGGTGACTCTGCCAGGCGGATGTCGAGGCTTCGCTCCCCAATTCCGATGCTCGCTTTTAGCCCCTCCGAGGAGATTCGTCGGAAACTATCTCTGGTGTGGGGGATCGAGTCCTATGCGGTCCCCAGGGTCACCCATACCGATGAGATGTATCCCCAGGTAGATAAAACTCTGTTGGAGAACAATCTTGCAGATATTGGTGACAAAGTGGTCGTGATCTCTGGTTCCCCTCCGGGAACACCGGGATCTACCAACGATTTGCGCGTGCACATTGTGGGAGATGCCGAGCACGGTGCTGCTCCCGCGTGGCAAAACCCCGCCTAAATAGTTGGTGCCGGATGTGGGATTTGAACCCACACGCCCTTTCGGACAAAGCATTTTGAGTGCTCCGCGTCTGCCATTCCGCCAATCCGGCACGTCGCACCAAGGTGCGCTTATAGACCATACCCTAGGCTTGGCAAGTGAGTGAAAACATAGGTACTGGCAGAGCTAAACGGCGCGTCGTCGTGGCGGAGGACGAGTCCCTCATTCGTATCGATATCGTCGAAACGTTGCAAGACAATGGTTTTGAAGTCGTGGGGGAAGCCGCTGATGGCGAAAAGGCGGTCGCATTAGTGGAAGAGCTGAAACCCGATCTTGTCGTGATGGATGTAAAAATGCCTCTTCTTGACGGTATTTCAGCCGCGGAAATCATCAACCGCAAGAAATTGGCTCCTGTTGTCCTTTTGACCGCTTTTTCGCAACGGGAATTGGTTGAGCGTGCTGCCGAAGCGGGTGCACTGGCTTACGTGGTGAAGCCTTTTACACCGAGCGATCTCATTCCAGCAATCGAAGTTGCGCTCTCCCGATATCAGCAGATCGAGGCGCTTGAGGACGAAGTGAGTGACCTCGCTGAGCGGCTGGAAACCAGGAAAATTTTGGACCGTGCGAAGGGGATTCTCAACAACACCATGGGGTTGCCCGAACCCGAAGCTTTCCGTTGGATTCAAAAGGCTTCCATGGACCGGCGGCTGACGATGCGAGAAGTCGCAGAAACGGTGATTGCACAGTTGGCGGAGAAATCCGACAACCCCGATATTTAGGCGCGCTGGGCCTTCAAGAAGTTCGTCATCCGAACGGTTGAGAGTCGGTTTCCTTCTTCATCTCGCATCGTAATCTGGTGTGTCGCTAAGCTTCGGCCCAGCGATAAAGCCTCGCATGTGGCGGTGACCAGCCCCTCGGTGGCAGCCCTCGAGTGGGTGGCATTAATTTCAATTCCTACGGCAATGCGCCCGGGTCCTGCGTGGATTGCGGAGGACATCGAACCCAACGATTCCGCTAAGACCACATGGGCACCCCCGTGGAGAAGTCCAACAACCTGGCGGTTTCCCTCCACAGGCATCGTCGCTACGGAGCGCTCCGCGCCCAGTTCGAGAAATTCGATTCGCATTTTCTTCGCGAGTTCACCACCACCGGTTTCGATCAGTCGGGCGACCAATTCGGGGTCCATATCAGCGGGAAAGAGGGGCATCCAGGCTCCTTGGCATCGGGCCAGCCCGATAGGCTGAGGCTGTGAGCGACAAGCCTACCTTGATGGTGATTGACGGGCACTCCCTTGCGTTCCGGGCCTTTTATGCCCTCCCAGTGGACAGTTTCGTCACGCCTGAAGGGCAACACACCAACGCCATCCACGGCTTTATCTCGATGCTGTTGGGGCTCTTGAAGAAGGAAAATCCCACCCACCTTGCGGTCGCATTCGACCTATCCAGATTCTCCTTTCGCACGCGAATCTATCCAGAGTACAAGGGCACTCGTGGCGATACACCCGCGGAATTTATCGGGCAGGTACCACTTCTGGAGGAAGCACTGCACGCGATGGGCGTGGTCACCATTACCAAAGAGGATTACGAAGCAGATGACATCCTCGCCACACTGGCGAACACGGGTTCCGTGGAAGGCTTTGACGTGCTCGTGGTCTCAGGGGACCGAGATACCTTCCAGCTGGTCAACGAACGGGTAACAGTCCTGTACCCCAGTGCTCGCGGTGTTGCCGAGCTGAAGAGGTACACGCCCTCGGCAGTCGAGGAGCGCTACGGCGTGAAGCCCCACCAGTATCCAGACGTCGCAGCACTCGTCGGGGAAACCAGTGACAACCTGATCGGGATTGACAAGGTGGGTGAGAAAACGGCTGTGAAGTGGATCACGCAATACGGGTCCCTCGACGCTGTGCTAGCGGCGGCAGACGAGATCTCCGGTGTGGTGGGAAATAACCTGCGCGAACAAAGAGACAGAGCTGTGCTCAACCGCCAACTGAATCACCTGCTTACCGATGTTGACTTAGGCGTCACGCTTCCTGATTTAGTCCGCGGAGAGATAGACGCGGCTGCAGTGAAAGAGGTCTTCTCCAAACTTGCCTTCAAGAGCCTAAAGGAGCGGGTCCTATCGCTTGCGGGCTCAGAAACAGGCGTGGAGGAAATGGCGGCTCTGCCTGTCTCATCAGCGACCATGCCGAAGGATCAGACGACCGTCGATGAGGAATTGACGCAGTGGCTTAGCTCGCGAAAAGGGGAACACATTGGAGTGTGCGTGCGCCACAGCGAGGGCGTGATTGAAGAGATTGGACTCGCTCACGGCGACCAGGCCGTGAGGGTCCCTTGGATTCAGGGTGGGAGAGACCATCTGCCACTTACTCACGCCCTCGCCTCTGGTGACCACAAGTGGGTCTATTTCCACGCCAAACCACAGCTCACCGCCCTCGCTCTCTCGGGGGTTGCTGCACGAGCCCCTTTGGGCGACGGCCATCTCGCGGCGTGGTTGCTGAAGCCTTCGGGAAAGACTCGAGCTTTTGCTGAACTGGTGGCGGAGGTGCTGGGAATAGAGCTTCCCGCTCCTCGGACTGACCAGCTGTTGCCCGAAGACAACGCTGTTGGTGTGGGCGGGGAGGCATGGTGCGCTCTGGCTATCTGGACGCAGCTGGCGGCCACTCTGGATTCGGGGTCACAATCGATCCTCGAAACGATGGAGCTCCCCCTAGCCTCCGTGCTCTCGGGCATGGAGCGACGAGGGATTGGTAGCAACAAAGTTGAGCTGGAGACTCTGGAAAAGGCCCTCGCGACGGAGGTTGCCACCCACGAAGCCGACGCATTTTCTGCACTCGGTCACGAAGTCAACCTGGGCTCACCCAAACAGTTGCAGGCGGTGTTGTTTGAAGAGCTGAATATGCCAAAGACGCGCGCTACAAAAACCGGTTACACCACGGATGCTCAGGCGCTCACCGAACTTCAACTCACCAACCCTCACCCGTTTGTGGACTCCTTACTGCGACACCGTGATGCCACCAAGCTGCGTCAGATTGTGGAGGGGCTGCGGAGCGCAGTGGCGAAAGATGGACGCCTGCACACCACGTTTGATCAAACCGGTACCAGTACCGGTCGTCTTTCCTCATCTGATCCGAATCTTCAGAACATCCCGATCCGAACGGAAATGGGCCACAAAATTCGGGCAACGTTCGTCGCTCAGCCTCCTGCAGAGGGTCTGTTGACCGCCGATTACTCCCAGATTGAGATGCGGATCATGGCACACCTTTCGGGCGATGAAGGGCTCATCGAGGCATTCCATGCTGGTGAGGACCTCCATCGCTTTGTGGGGGCTCGTATTTTTGGGGTCGAACCAGGCGCAGTTAGTTCCGAGATGAGAACCAAAGTTAAAGCAATGAGTTACGGGTTGGCCTATGGGCTCTCCGCTTTCGGCCTTGCCAAGCAACTGGCGATTCCCACGGGGGAAGCTAAGGAGCTCATGACGGAGTACTTCCGACGCTTTGGAAAAGTCCGAGACTATTTACGCAGCGTCGTGGAGCAGGCACAAAAGGATGGTTACACGGAGACAATTTTCGGACGTCGTCGCCCGTTCCCCGAGCTCGCTTCCCCCAACCGTATGGTTCGCGAAGGGGCCGAGCGGGCGGCGCTGAACGCGCCAATTCAGGGAACTGCCGCCGACATCATCAAACTCGCCATGATTGGCGTCGAGGCCCGGATAGCCCTCGGCGGTTTGGGGTCCACGATGGTGCTGCAAGTCCACGACGAACTTGTCTTCGAAGTTCTTCCGGGCGAGCGCGAAGCCCTTGAGCTGATCGTCGTGGAGGAAATGAGTGGCGCCGCCGCGTTAGCGGTGCCGTTGGAGGTTCAGGTGGGTTGGGGCTCACAGTGGGACGAAGCCGCTCACTAGGGTTTGTGTTAGCCCGCAGGCCAGGGTTAGACTGGGAACGCCCTCAAGGGCACTTTGTCCTGTCCACGTGCCTCCAAACACCTGTTTGGTGGCCCTAGTAGAAACGCCCACTCACTATTTCTAAGTCAACTGCACCATCCTCTGGCCTCCAGCAAATCGCAATTAACGACATCGGCAGCGCCGAAGACTTCTTGGCCGAGGTCGAGAAAACTCTCAAATTCTTCAACGACGGTGACCTCATTGAAGGTACCGTCGTCAAGATTGACCGCGACGAGGTTCTCCTCGACGTGGGATACAAAACTGAGGGTGTAATTCCCTCCCGCGAACTTTCCATCAAGCACGACATTGACCCGTCTGAGGTTGTGTCCGTTGGAGATGTTATAGAGGCCCTCGTTCTTCAGAAAGAAGACAAGGAAGGTCGCCTTATCCTGTCCAAGAAGCGCGCCCAATACGAGCGCGCGTGGGGTGATGTGGAAAAGATCAAGGAAACCGATGGCGTCGTCACGGGTACCGTCATCGAGGTCGTCAAGGGTGGTCTGATCGTCGACATCGGTCTCCGTGGCTTCCTTCCAGCCTCCCTGATTGAACTGCGCCGCGTTCGCGACCTGACCCCTTACCTAGGTCAGGAAGTCGAAGCGAAGATTCTCGAACTCGACAAGAACCGCAACAATGTGGTCCTCTCCCGTCGTGCGCTGCTTGAAGAAAGCCAGAGCCAGAACCGCTCTAGTTTCCTCGAGGGTCTCGTGAAGGGCCAGGTCCGCAAGGGTGTCGTGTCCTCGATTGTCAACTTCGGTGCATTCGTAGACCTCGGTGGCGTTGACGGTCTCGTCCACGTTTCTGAGCTCAGCTGGAAGCACATCGAACACGCCAGCGAGGTTGTCGAAGTAGGCCAAGAGGTCACCGTGGAGGTGCTCGAGGTCGATATGGACCGGGAGCGCGTTTCGTTGTCGCTGAAGGCTACGCAAGAAGACCCGTGGCAGGTATTTGCTAGGACTCACGCTATTGGCCAAATCGCTCCGGGAGCTGTCACCAAGCTTGTTCCCTTCGGTGCCTTTGTCCGTGTTGCCGATGGGATCGAAGGCTTGGTCCACATTTCTGAGCTCTCCGATAAGCACATTGAACTGGCCGAACAAGTGGTTTCCACCGGCGACCAGGTCTTCGTCAAAATCATTGACATCGATCTTGAGCGCCGACGTATTTCGCTCTCCATCAAGCAGGCTAACGAGGGTGTTGACCCCGAAGGCAAGGAATTCGATCCTGCGCTGTATGGGATGCCCACCGAATACGACGCCAAGGGTAACTACGCCTACCCCGACGGCTTCAATGTCGAAACGGGCGAATGGTCTGAAGGCTTTGACGACCAGCGCAAGGTGTGGGAAGGCCAGTACGCCGACGCACAGGCTCGCTGGGAGTCTCACAAAATTCAGGTCGCCCACATGGCAGCGATGGTTATCGTCCCCGTGGAAGCCTCGGATGACGTTGAAGAAGTTGGTTCCGGTTCGGGGGCCCCTGAAGCCCAAGCCGGTACCCTCGCCGACGACGAAGCGCTGGCGGCACTGCGCGACAAGCTCATCGGTTCTGCGGAATAGATCTCTCTCCTGTGGCCCCGCCTTCGGGCGGGGCCACAGCGGGTTAAGCGTGGCTAGGGTTGAAGCATGAGCGTTGTCGCACTCACCGGGGGAGTAGCAGCAGGGAAATCAACCGTGTCGGCAGTTTTGCGCGAGTTGGGAGCTATCGTGCTTGATGCCGACGTGTTTGCCAGAGAAGCCGTGGAGGCCGGATCGCCCTGCCTTCGGGCTATCGCCGACACCTTTGGGAGCGACCTGCTTCTCGAAACGGGACAACTCGATCGGGTGGCCCTAGGAGCTTTGGTGTTTCACGACGACAAAGCCAGAGCTAGGTTGAATTCGATTGTTCACCCCGAAGTGAGGCGTCTCGCTGCACGCGCCATTGCTCAGGCCGGTGAAGAAAATCCGGACACCGTCTTGGTTTATGACGTTCCACTCTTGGCCGAGGCCCGAGACCCCGGTGAATTTGACCTCGTTGTTGTGGTTGATGCGCCCGCGGAGGTTCGCATTGCGCGTCTGTGTACCGAACGTGGTTTGACGAGGGGAGAGGCTCTTGCGCGCGTCAGTGCGCAAGCCACCGACGAAAAACGTCTGTCGCTGGCAGATGTGGTGCTTGACTCATCACACTCACTCGAGGCGACTCAAGAGGCAGCGGCAGAGCTCTTTCACGCGCTGGAAATAGCTTGGCCTGACCGGCTTTCGAGCGTTCCCCCTCGATTCCCCAGAGTGGGCGGTTAGGCTTTCCAGGATGGACGCAACACGTGCTTTTCGGCCCTTTGAGGTTGTCAGCGAATACACCCCCAGTGGCGACCAGCCTCGGGCACTCGATCAGCTTGAAGCACGTTTGCTCGCCGGGGAATCAGACGTTGTTTTGCTGGGTGCCACCGGGACTGGTAAATCGGCGACTACGGCCTGGCTGATCGAGCGGCTCCAACGGCCTGCGTTGGTTCTCGCTCATAACAAGACATTGGCAGCGCAGCTGGCCACCGAGCTTCGCGACATGTTGCCCCACAACGCTGTTGAATATTTTGTGTCCTACTACGACTATTACCAGCCCGAAGCCTATGTTCCACAAACGGATACGTTCATCGAAAAGGACTCCTCTGTGAACGCGGAGGTGGAGAGGCTACGCCACTCGACAACCAACTCACTTCTCAGCAGGCGTGATGTGGTGGTGGTGTCCACGGTGTCGTGCATTTATGGCCTGGGCGCCCCAGAAGATTACTTCGAAGCCATGGTGTCTCTGCAGGTGGGCCAGAAGATTTCCCGGGAAGCGCTGATTAAGGCCTTTGTTCAGATGCAGTATGAACGAAACGACATAGCCTTTGAGCGCGGCACCTTTCGCGTTCGGGGAGACACGATTGAGATCATCCCGGTGTACGAGGAGCTTGCTCTCCGGATCGAGATGTTTGGGGATGAAATCGATTCTTTGAGTTCTCTGCATCCCCTCACGGGGCAGACCTTGTCAACGGAGGAGACGATGAGTGTCTTCCCGGCAACCCACTATGCGGCTTCACCGGAGACAATGAAGCGCGCGGTCGTAGCGATTCGGGAAGAGCTCGCGGGGCGGGGAGCGGAGCTTGAAAAAGCTGGAAAATTGCTGGAAGCCCAACGCATCCGGATGCGGACAACCTATGACCTCGAAATGATGGAGCAACTCGGGTTTTGTTCGGGAATTGAAAACTACTCCCGGCATATCGATGGGCGCCAACCGGGTGAAGCCCCGAACTGTTTGCTGGATTATTTCCCGGAAGACTTTCTCACCGTCATTGATGAATCCCACGTAACGGTTCCCCAAATTGGTGGGATGTATGAAGGGGATGCCTCACGAAAGCGCACCCTTGTCGAACACGGCTTTCGGCTCCCGAGCGCAATGGATAACCGCCCGCTTCGATGGGACGAGTTTCTCTCCCGAACTGGCCAGACCCTCTACCTCTCTGCCACACCCGGAAAGTATGAGTTGGGTGTTGCCGACGGAGTTGTCGAACAAATCATTCGCCCCACGGGATTGATTGACCCCCACATCGTCGTAAAACCGGTGGAGGGTCAGATTGACGATTTGTTGGAACAGATTCGCATCCGAGTTTCCAAGAACGAGCGTGTTCTGGTCACGACGCTAACGAAAAAGATGTCGGAGGACCTGACCGATTACCTCGATGACGCGGGGGTTAAGGTGCGATATCTGCACTCCGACGTTGACACTCTTCGTCGGATTGAACTTCTCACCGAGTTGCGCGCGGGTGTCTATGACGTGCTGGTGGGCATCAACCTTTTGCGCGAAGGGCTTGACTTGCCAGAGGTGTCGCTGGTTGCCATTCTCGACGCCGACAAGGAAGGCTTTTTGCGCTCTGCCACCTCGTTGATTCAAACGATCGGGCGTGCTGCAAGAAATGTATCCGGTGAAGTGCATATGTATGCCTCGAGAGTGACGCGTTCTATGGAGCAAGCCATTTCGGAGACCGAGAGGCGCCGTGAGATGCAAGTCGCGTACAACACGAAACACGGCATCGACCCCACTCCGTTGCGGAAGAAAATTGCCGACATCACCTCGGTGTTGGCGCGGGAAAAAGCTGACTCGGAAGATCTGCTCGCGGGTGTGAAGAATGCTGCAGGGGAAGGCTATTCGCGTGCAAAGGGACTTCAAGATGGCCCAGACGCTCTCCAGTCACTTATTGCCACTCTGACGGATCAGATGATGCAGGCCTCGGGGGAGTTGAAATTCGAACTCGCTGGGAAACTTCGGGATGAAGTGCGCGAGTTGAAGAGGGAACTGCGGGAGATGACCACCGCCAGCGCGTAAGCAACAGGTCGTTCAGCCTCGCCTGTCTAGACTGTCCTGGTGCCTATCGAAACACCGAAAACGGACTCCGTCCTCCGCGTCAAAGGCGCCCGGGTTCACAATCTCAAGAGCGTCGATGTGACTATTCCCCGAGACTCCCTCGTCGTGTTCACAGGGTTGTCGGGTTCGGGTAAGTCCTCATTGGCGTTTGACACAATATTCGCCGAGGGCCAGCGCCGGTACGTCGAATCGCTCTCCGCATACGCCAGACAGTTCCTCGGTCAGGTGGATCGCCCGGATGTTGACGTAATCGAAGGCCTCAGCCCTGCCGTATCCATCGACCAGAAGTCGACCAACCGTAATCCCCGCTCGACGGTGGGAACCATCACGGAAATCTATGACTACCTGCGTTTACTGTGGGCACGCACGGGGATCCCCCACTGTGTTGAGTGTGGGGCGCCTATTGCCCGGCAAAGCGTACAAAGCATCGCCGACACCATTATGAAAAAGGATGCAGGGTGGCGCTTCCAAGTGCTTGCCCCCATTGTGTCCGGCAGAAAAGGCGAGTTCGTCGACCTCTTGCGAAGCCTCAATTCCCAGGGGTACGCGAGAGCGCGAGTAGACGGTGACATCGTCACTTTGTCCGAAGCCCCCGCTCTGGCAAAGACTAAAAAACACGACATCGACGTTGTTGTCGACCGTTTGGTGATGGGGGACGACATCCTTGGTCGCCTCACGGACTCTCTGGAAACCGCGCTGAAGCTGGCTGATGGCACCGTGATCTTGCACAGCGTCGATGAGGATAGTCAAGAGAGCTTCAGTGAAAAGCTCAGCTGCCCGAACGGCCACGCAGTGTCTTTAACCGAAGTGGAACCGAGAACCTTTTCCTTCAATTCGCCTTTTGGCGCCTGCCCCGGTTGTTCTGGTCTGGGTTTCACGATGGCGGTAGACCCCAACATGGTGATTGGGGACCCGGAGTTGAGTATCTCCGAGGGTGCCATCAGGCCCTGGACGCAGACGGGTAAGGGCCTCTATGGCTACTTTAAGAACCTGCTGACCAGCTTGGCAGAGGAGCTTGACTTTGACATGGACACCCCCTGGAATCGGCTTCCTGAGGGAATTCAGCAGGGCGTTTTACGGGGAAACAATTTTGAACTCGTGGTTCGCTATCGCAATCGCTTTGGGCGCGATGTCAAGTATTCCAGCGGGTTTGAAGGAGTGATTCCCTATATTGAGCGAAAGTTCCACGAAACCGACTCTGAGTGGTCCAAGCAGCGCTTCGCGGACTATCTGAGAGAAATCGAGTGCCGCGAATGTTCGGGTAAGCGATTGCGACCCGAGATTCTTGCCGTGACGGTCAATGACACCTCGATCTCTGACGTCGCCGACATGAGCCTTCAGGATGCTTTCACCTTTATGTCTCATCTGTCGCTCTCCGAGCGCGACCAGACGATCGCAGAGCCTATTTTGCGCGAAATCAGGGCTCGTTTGGAATTCTTGTTAGAAGTTGGGCTCAGCTATCTCAGCATGGCCAGAGCCGCCGGGACGCTTTCTGGTGGAGAGGCGCAACGGATCCGTCTGGCCACCCAAATCGGGTCTGGCTTGACCGGGGTTCTCTATGTGTTGGACGAGCCCAGCATTGGCCTCCACCAGCGGGATAACCGTCGCCTGATTGATACCCTCATCAAGCTCCGCGACCTCGGGAACACTCTCATTGTCGTGGAACACGACGAGGAGACGATTCAGACCGCTGATTGGATTGTAGATATTGGGCCCGGTGCCGGCGAATACGGTGGCGAAGTCGTGCACTCTGGTTCACTCGCTTCGCTCCTGAAGGAGAAAAAGTCCATCACCGCGGGATATCTCGCCAAAACATCGTCCGTTGTGGCTGCCCGACCCCGCCGTGAAGTCGACCACGACCGCGTGCTTCGCATCGAAGGAGCCAAAGCAAACAACCTGCAAGACGTGTCTGTCGATATCCCCCTAGGGGTTATCGTCGCCGTAACCGGGGTCAGCGGGTCGGGTAAGTCTTCGTTAGTCAACGATATTTTGTATCGCTCTCTTGCCAACACTCTCAACGGTGCACGACATGTGCCAGGCCTCCACACCCGAATCCGGGGAGTGGAGCAACTGGACAAGATCGTTCACGTCGACCAGGCGCCGATCGGGCGAACACCGCGGAGTAACCCGGCTACCTACACCGGCGTGTTTGACAAAATCCGTGCACTCTTTGCGGAAACGGCAGAGGCAAAGATGCGGGGCTACCAGCCGGGCCGATTCAGTTTCAATGTCAAAGGTGGCCGATGCGAAAACTGCTCCGGCGATGGCACCATAACGATTGAAATGAATTTTCTCCCTGATGTCTACGTCGATTGCGAAGTGTGTCATGGTGCGCGCTACAACAGAGAGACACTGCAGGTTCATTACAAAGGCAAGACCATCTCTGATGTCCTCCACATGCCCATTGAAGAGGCCACCAGCTTCTTCGAGCCGATTTCCACGATCCACCGGTTCCTCAAAACCCTGGTTGACGTTGGGTTGGGTTATGTGCGTCTGGGCCAAGCGGCGACAACTCTCTCAGGAGGCGAGGCACAGCGGGTGAAGCTGGCGACCGAACTCCAGAAACGGTCCACCGGAAGAACGATTTATGTGCTGGATGAACCGACCACGGGTTTGCACTTCCACGATGTCAAGAAGCTGCTCGATGTCCTTCAAAGTTTGGGGGATAAGGGCAACACGGTTGTCGTCATCGAGCACAACCTCGACGTCATCCAGGCTTCCGATTGGGTGATTGATTTAGGACCCGAAGGGGGAGCCGGCGGAGGCACAATTGTCGCCACGGGAACTCCTGAGGCCATCGCCGCTCACAAGGGGTCCTACACAGGCTCGTTCCTCGCCGAGGTTCTGTCCTAGCCCATGGCCAAACGCCACGACTGGCAGCCAGAAACCTCCGCGATCCCGATCACACCCGGGGTGTATCGGTTTTTGGACGGGGGTGGGCGAGTACTGTACGTGGGCAAAGCCAAGAACCTCCGCTCCCGACTGACCAGCTATTTCCAGAAACCGGAGGCTTTACACGAGCGCACCCGACGTATGGTCGGCATGGCTCGGGGCGTGGATTGGACGCTGGTTCCCTCCGAGCGCCAGGCTCTACATCTGGAATACCTGTGGATCAAGCAGTACCAGCCAGAATTCAACGTCCGCTTTCGTGACGATAAGTCCTATCCCTATCTCGTTGTCACTCTCGAGGAGGACATTCCGAGAGTTTTCTTGGCCCGGAAAAGAGGGATAAAAGGCGCCCGTTATTTTGGGCCGTTTCCCACTGCCTATGCCCTGAGGGAAACTCTTTCCACCATCTTGAAAGCCTTCCCGGTCAGGTCGTGCTCTCAGAGCACCTTCCAGAAGGCTGAACGCCAGGGTCGCCCGTGCCTGCTGGGGGACATCGGAAAATGCGCGGCACCCTGTGTGGGGAGGGTTTCTCCCTCGGACCACAAAGCCTTGGCAGTATCGCTCGCCTCTTTTATGGCCGGCAAGGACGCCGAGGTCACAACTGTGTTGCGTCGGAGCATGGAGCATGCGGCTGGTGACCTCGAGTTTGAACGCGCCGCCCGGCTGAGGGACCGCTTGGAGGCCATCAATACGATCCTCCAGGGCAACACCATGGTGCTCTCCGAGGACATTGACGTCGACATCTTCGGTCTCGCCTCGGATTCTCTCGTCGCCGCCGCGCACCTGTTCCGGGTTCGAGGCGGTCGCATCCGCAGCGCCAAAGGTTTCATTGTGGAGGTGCCATCGGAAGAGGACGAAGAGGGCCTTATCGAGTTGATTTTGCGCGATGGGTTTCAAGGGGAGGCACCCGCTCGCACCGTCATTGTTCCCACCCTGCCCCGTGGAGCAGTTGCTTGGCAGGAACAGCTCGGTGAACTGAGGCAAGAGGCGGGCGAAAGCGGCTCGGTGAAGCTGAAGAAGGCATCGCGGGGTGAGCTTGCTATCTTGCAGGGCACCGTCACCATGAATGCTTCCCACACACTCCAGGGCTACCTCTCGAAGCGAACCAGTGACCCAAACACCCGATCCAGAGCACTCTCCGAGATTCAGACCACGATGGGCCTTGCGGATGCTCCGCTTCGAATGGAATGTTTCGATGTGTCACACCTGGGTGGGGAAAACCAGGTGGCCTCGATGGTGGTTTTTGAGGATGGTCTTCCGCGCAAAGAGTATTACCGTCGCTTCGCGATTAGAGACGCGAGAGACGACACCGATGCGATCCACGAGGTGATTTCTCGGAGAGCTGCACGGCTGGTGGCGACCGATGACGGCTCCGAGTCGGCCCGGGGGTTTCGCTATCCGCCCGGTCTTATCGTGGTGGATGGGGGGCTGCCGCAGGTCAACGCTGCGCAGCGCGCCCTCAAAGAGGCGGGAATCGATATACCTATTTGCGGGTTAGCCAAGAAGCTTGAAGAGGTATGGCGCCCAGGAGAGCCCTACCCCCTGATTTTCCCACGAAACAGCGAGGCCCTCTTTCTGCTCCAACGCATTCGGGATGAATCCCATCGGGTAGCGATTAGTTACCAACGCTCCACGAGGAAACGCTCACTCACCTCGGAATTGCGGGATATTCCTGGAGTGGGAGAGGAACTCGCAAAAGCTATTCTGCGTCATTTTGGCTCGGTATCCAGGGTGAAATCCGCGAGCGTGGCTGATATCGAAGATGTTCCGAAGGTAGGCCCTAAGTTGGCCGAGCAGATTCACTCTTTTCTGTCTCCCGCCAGCTAACGAAGCATAGAATAGGCGAAAGCTTACGAAAGAGGCCATGACTCCCACTACCCCCACCAACCGCGTTCTGATTGTGACGGGCATGTCAGGAGCGGGAAGATCGACAGCGGCCAACGCCCTGGAGGACCTGGGCTGGTATGTGGTGGACAACCTGCCGCCCCAAATGTTGCCCCCGCTCGTACAGCTGGCTCGGGAACCAGACTCGGCAATGCCTCAACTTGCTGCCGTGGTGGATGTCAGGGGTGGAGCGTTGTTTACCCACGCCATTGACGTGGTGTCGCGCCTGGCCCAGGATCCGGATATACAGGTGCTTTTTCTTGACTCCACTGATGACGTCCTGGTAAGACGTTTCGAGCAGGTGAGGCGCCCCCACCCCCTGCAGGAGGCAGGCACCCTGCTGGATGGCATTGTGAGAGAGCGCGGGGTGATGCACTCCATCCGTGAAGACAGCGATCTGGTGATGGACACATCCGAGATGAACATCCATCAGCTCACCCTGGCGGTGAAGAGCGCGTACGGGGCACCTGGAGAGGCAACGACGAAGCTCACGGTGATGAGCTTCGGGTTCAAATACGGCGTTCCCAGCGATGTCGACATGGTGGCGGATATGCGTTTCTTGCCCAACCCCTACTGGGAAGAGGGCCTTCGCCACTCCTCGGGGAAAGACGGGCCCGTCAAGGACTACGTCACGGGCAACCCCGCTGCAGGAGAGTTCCTGGGACACTATTTGAAAGCGCTCGAAACGGTTCTAGCGGGCTATGTAAGCGAAAATAAGACGTATGCAACCCTTGCGATAGGGTGTACCGGTGGTAAGCATCGCTCCGTAGCAATGGCGGAAGAAATTGCGGCTCGACTGGGCCCCAGACAGGACATCCAGGTCTCTATTAAGCACCGAGACCTGGGTCGTGAATAGGTTTTTATGCACTCTCTAACGGTTGCTGTGAAGGATGAACTCGTTTCGACGACCTCACTGACTACCAGTCAGCGTGTGGCGGAACTCGCCACTATTCTCAGGTTCGCAGGTGGCCTCCACGTCATTGGGGGCAACCTTGCTGTTGAGGTCGAGCTCGACCACATGGAAGCCGCAAAGCGGGTGCGTCGAGACATCAGAGATGTCTTTGGGATGGCTACCGACGCCGCTGTAATGCAGCCTTCGGGGAACCGGACCCATCCGCTGTACGTGGTTCGCGTTCGTCAGGGCGGCGAAACCCTAGCCCGCCAAACAGGCCTCCTAGATTCCCGAAAACGTCCGGTTCGCGGCATTCCGAACAAGTTGACCACGTCGCCAGTCGGCGACTTGCCTGCAATATGGCGTGGCGCCTTCCTTGCGACCGGGTCAATCAGCGAGCCGGGGCGCTCTGCCGCCATTGAAATCGTCGCCCCCACAGCCGAGGCTGCGATGGCGATGGTCGGGATTGGCGCGCGGATCGGTGTGAGCGCCAAAGCCCGCGAAGTTCGAATGGCACACCGGGTAATGGTGCGTGATGGTGACGCGATATCGGACCTATTGGTTCGCATGGGTGCCCCGGGAGCAGTGGGGGAGTGGGAGAAGCTTCGAGAACGCCGCGAAGTTCGCGCAACGGCGAACCGGTTGGTTAATTTTGACGACGCCAACTTGCGCCGGTCCGCCCAGGCAGCGGTTGCGGCGTGTGCGAGAGTGGAACGGGCGATGGAGCTTCTCGGGAAGGATATTCCCGAACACCTGCTCTATGCCGGAAATCTCCGCCTGGGCCACCGCGACGCAAGCCTGGACGAGCTTGGTCACCACGCCGATCCTCCCCTCACCAAAGATGCAGTAGCAGGCCGTATCCGCAGACTTCTCGCGATGGCGGACAAAAAAGCAGAGGATTTAGGGGTACCCAACACCCTCGACAGCGTGCCCGAAGAAATCGACTAGTCACAGCGGCTACTTACCCCGAGCTTTTACACTGGAACAATCAAACACGAGGAGCAACCATGACATATTCCCTACCAGAGCTCAGCTACGACTACCAAGCCCTTGAGCCCCACATTTCTGCCCGCATCATGGAGCTGCACCACTCCAAGCATCACCAGGCCTATGTGGATGGTGCAAATAACGCCCTCAAGGGACTCGCTGAAGCCCGCGAGACCGGCGTCTTTGCAAATGTCAACCGCCTCGAAAAAGACCTCGCTTTTCACCTCGGCGGTCACATTAACCACAGCATTTTCTGGACGAACCTGCATCCAGACGGTGGCGGTTCCCCCGAAGGCGAAGTCGCTTCAGCGATCGGCGAGTTTTTTGGGTCTTACGAGGCCTTTCAGGCTCACTTCACGGCTGCCTCTATGGGGATTCAGGGCTCGGGCTGGGGCGTATTGTCCTGGGATCCCGTGGGAGCACAGCTCATTATTCAGCAGCTCTTTGACCAGCAGGGCAACACAGCGCAGGGCACCATCCCAATCCTGCAACTCGACATGTGGGAGCACGCCTTTTATCTTGACTATGTCAATGTGAAAGCGGACTACGTCAAGGCCTTCTGGAACATCGTGAACTGGGAAAACGTTGGTCTGCGCTTCGAAGCAGCCCGTTCGTCGGCCGCAGCATCACTGCTAATCTCTTAGTTGGCTCGCCGCTTTTTGCGGTGATCGAGTTTTCAGTATTTCAGGATCTAAAGGAGACGTTGTGGTCACGGTTGCAATTAATGGTTTCGGGCGTATCGGGCGGAGTTTTTTCCGTGCCGTGCAAGCGAGCTCGCACGATGTGAAAATAGTCGCGGTTAATGACCTCACCGACCCCACCGCTTTAGCCCACCTGCTGAAGTACGACTCTGTCGGCGGACGCTTGGCTGCCACCGTGGAAGCGGCAGAAGGTGCAATTGTTGTTGACGGCGTGAGTATCCCTGTATATGCAGAGCGCGATCCTGGATCGCTCCCATGGGGCACTCTCGGAGTGGACATCGTGATCGAGTCCACCGGGTTCTTCACCGATGCCGCCAAAGCGAGAGCTCACCTGGATGCAGGTGCTAAGAAAGTCATCATCTCTGCGCCGGCATCGGGGGAAGACATCACTGTGGTGATGGGTGTTAACCACGACAAATATGACCCCGCCAACCACCACATTGTCTCCAACGCCTCCTGCACGACCAACTGCTTGGCACCGATGGCCAAAGTGTTTCATGACGCCTTTGGTATTGAAAAAGGCCTGATGACCACTGTTCACGCCTATACAGCGGACCAAAATCTGCAAGATGGCCCTCACAGCGATTTGCGGCGCGCTCGTGCCGCAGCGGTGAACATCGTCCCGACCTCGACCGGAGCGGCAAAGGCCATCGGCCTCGTCATGCCCGAGTTGAAGGGCAAGCTTGATGGATTTGCGCTCCGCGTCCCAGTGCCTACTGGCTCGATTACCGATTTGACCGTTGAAGCCAGTCGGGAAGTGACGCTGGAAGAGGTCCAAGAAGTCTTCAAGAAGGCTTCGGACACGGGGTCTTTCAAGGGCATCATGCGGTACACCGAGGAACCCATCGTTTCGAGTGACATCGTGGGTGACCCATACTCTTCCATCGTGGACGCTGGCTTGATCCGTGTGCTAGGTAATCAGGTCAAGATGAGCTCCTGGTACGACAACGAGTGGGGATACTCCAACCGCCTCGTCGATCTCGCCGCCTACATGGCGACCTCGCTCTAACCAGTGCTACGGACCCTCAGCGACGAGACTGAGCTCGACGGTCGGGTTGTTTTCCTTCGCGTTGACGCAAACGTACCCCTCGACGACGGTGTGATTAGCGACGACGGCCGAATCAGGGCTTTTGTTCCCACGTTGGAGTGGTTACTGGCTAAAGGCGCAGCCGTGGTCGTTGCGAGCCATCTGGGCCGTCCCAGTGGCCCCGATGACTCTGGGCTGAGCTTGTCTCCTGTCGCAGAGCGCCTCTCGGCCCTCCTGAACAAGCCGGTGCCCCTCATTCCTGGGGTGAGCGGTCAACTGGTGTGGTCGAGCGTCGATGCCCTCCTGCCCGGCCAAGTGTGCATGGTGGAGAACCTGAGGTTTGACCCCCGTGAGACATCAAAGGAGCCCGCTGAGCGACTCGAACTCGCGCTGGAATGGGCCGATCATGTCGATGTCACGGTAGTCGATGCCTTTGGCGTGGTCCACCGGAAGCAATCCAGCGTGTATGAGTTGCCCAGCCTCACCACAAGTTACGCAGGTTTCTTGGTCGCCAAAGAGGTGGAGGTGCTCACCGCCCTCACCAGCGAGCCAGAGCGGCCCTACACGGTTGTTCTCGGGGGCTCAAAGGTGTCCGACAAGCTTGGCGTGATCGAAGCCCTGTTGCCCTCTGTGGATCACATCGTGATTGGCGGGGGGATGGTGTTCACCATTCTGAAGGCCCAGGGCTTCGAGGTAGGAGCCAGTTTGCTTGAGAACGACATGGTGGAGACATCGAAGCGGTTCCTCGCTCAGGCTGCGGAACACAACGTGACGATTCATGTGCCCTCGGACATCGTGATGGCAGAGGGATTTTCGCCCACGGCGTCGCACGAGGTCCTGGGAGTGGCCGATTTAGCCACCGGCCCAGCCGGCGCACAGGCGATGGGGCTCGATATTGGCCCGGCCAGCGCCCAGGAGTTCGCCGCTGTGGTGTCGTCGTCTAAGACCGTTTTTTGGAATGGGCCAATGGGAGTTTTCGAGTTCGAAGCGTTTTCCCATGGCACGCGGGTGTTAGCCGAGGCCCTCACGAAGGTCAAAGGACTTTCCGTGGTGGGAGGTGGAGACTCCGCTTCTGCGGTGCGCTCTCTCGGGTTTGACGAATCAGCCTTCGGCCACATTTCGACAGGTGGGGGAGCAAGCCTTGAATTTTTGGAAGGGTCCGTATTACCAGGATTGGAGATATTGGGATGGCAACAGTGAGACGCCCGCTCATCGCGGGTAACTGGAAGATGAACTTGGACCATTTGCAGTCGATCGCCTTCACCCAGAAGCTGGGTTGGGCCTTGAAGGACGCGAAGTACGTCGCCTCAGACGTTGAGGTAGCACTGTTCCCACCCTTCACGGACCTGCGGTCCGTGCAAACTTTGATTAACGCGGATTCGCTTCCCTTCGCATTTGGCGGGCAGGACCTTTCCATGTTCGACGATGGCGCGCACACCGGGGATATTTCCGGGCTGTTTTTGAAGGCTCTGGAGTGCACCTATGTGATTGTGGGGCACTCTGAACGCCGCGCAGACCACCGCGAAGATGATGCAATTGTTTCGGCAAAAGCTCAAGCGGCAATTCGACACTCTCTGGTGCCCATCATTTGTGTGGGTGAAACTGCGGAAGACTTAGAAATCCATGGTGCGGCGAAGGTGCCGGTTGACCAGCTCACCACAGTCCTCAAAACGCTTGATTCGGGTGATGACTATGTCATCGCTTACGAACCGGTATGGGCCATTGGATCAGGTCAGGCAGCAACGCCTGATCAGGCCAATGATGTGGCGGGCGCACTTCGTGCGACCATCGCCGCACTGCACGGACCCGAGCGGGCAGAAGCGACCCGAATTCTCTACGGCGGTTCAGTTAAGGCTTCGAATATCGCATCTTTTATGAAGAGACCAGACGTTGATGGCGCCCTTGTTGGCGGTGCGAGTTTGGACGTGAGCGAATTTAGCTCGATCATTCAGTTCCCCAAACACGTCACGCTAGACTCGTAATTTGGCCCCAGCGTTTATGCTGGGTGTTTACACAGGAGGTATCAGTGGAAATTGTGCGCGTAGTGTTGCAAGTGATCTTGGCATTGACCAGCATCGTGCTCACCCTCATGATTCTCCTGCACCGTGGTCGCGGTGGCGGGTTGTCGGATATGTTCGGCGGCGGCGTAACCTCTAACCTCGGTTCCTCGGGAGTGGCAGAGCGAAACCTCAACCGCATCACCGTGGTGGTGGCCCTCATCTGGGTTTCCAGCATCGTGACCCTCGGTCTTTTTACCCGGTTCGACGTTTAGGAGCAACAGGTGGCATCAGGTGGAAGCGCAATCAGGGGAACCCGTGTGGGTTCTGGTCCCATGGGGGAACAGGACCGGGGTATCCAAGCTGACAGAATCACCGTTTCTTACTGGGATGCGATGGGGAACGAAACCGTTCGTCATTTTTCCGCAGAGGTTGCTCCCGAAGATATTCCGGAACTGATCGATTCCCCCTCCACTGGCCTTCCCGCCGGTCGCGACAAGGCAAACCCCCCGGTGCTTGCCTCCAACGAGCCATACAAGACTCACTTGGCTTATGTGAAAGAACGTCGGACAGAGGAAGAAGCCAAACAGATTCTCGGTGACGCGCTGGAGAACCTGCGGGCCAAGAAGGGTCGCCGCTAAATCCCTAGCGCTTCCCACAGCACCTTTAGCTGGGGTGCTGTCGCCGTGACACTCAGCACCGAAAGCCCTGCGTCTGCGAGTACCTTTGCGTCTCCATGGGCCTGGGCCAGCATGAGGGTTCCCAAGTCAAAATTTCTGCCGGGAATGGCAAGCTTTGCTTCCGGCGTCTGGATAATCTGAAGGAAGACGCCCTCCGAGGGGCCTCCTTTATGCAGTTGACCGGTGGAATGAAGAAAGCGAGGCCCGAAACCGAGGGTAAACGGTCGGTTAGTCGCACTCTCGAGCGCTTTCCGGGCCGCCTCCCAGCTTTCGATGTGTCCCTGATCGCCAAAGACACACACAGCGCCAAAGGAGCGTGGTCCCAACAATGACCGCCACCAGGTGATGACCTCTGGAAGCGTCGTGAGCTTGGACGGGATCGCCCTCGGTGACCACAGCGAGAAGCCTTCCAATGCCATCTCATCCCGCTGGCTTTGGGAGGGAGAGTCGAGCAGCTCTTTCGCAGCGACCTTGGCGCTTTCGACATTGGGCTGATCGAAAGGGTTTACTCGCAAAATCTGGCACGCGAAGACTGTCGCAACTTCCCAGAGGAGGAACTGTTCGCCCAGAGTTGCTTCTATCCCCACATCGATCCCGGGAAGGACGCCACCTACGGTGATTGCATCGAAGAGACCGGTCAGAGAGCACTCCACCACCGGTAAAAGGCCTTGGCCTTGCTTCCCGGTGGATTCAGCAACAAGTTGTTCAATCCAATCTCCGATTCCCGGCAAACCGGCTTGCGGCTTCAGGAGGATTTTGTTTACCTCCGGGTAGCGCGACACGATTGCAGCTCCCAGGAGTAGGCCTGGATTATTGGCAACATCGAGGCGGAGAGCTTCGTAGGCCCCGGATGCATCGTGAAGGATCGTTGCGACGTCAACCCCCGCCAAAACTGCGGGAACCAGGCCGAAGGGGCTGAGAGCGGAGAAACGACCGCCGATCGTTGCATCCCCCAAAAACACGCGGTATCCGGTCTCCTTCGATTGGTGATGCAGGGGAGAGTCGGGGTCCGTGACGACCACGATGCGCTCCAGAGGGTCAATTCCTTGTTCCCGAAAAGCAGACTCGAAAATTCGCCGTTGCGAGTCAGTTTCAAGAGTTCCCCCTGACTTGGAGGAAACCACCACGACGCTCTGGGATAGGTCGCCCGTTACTACTGATGAGAGCTGGTCGGGGTGTGTTGAATCGATGATGTGGAGGGGGACACCGGCCTGTTTGGCCATGACCTCCGGCGCGAGTGACGATCCACCCATGCCACAAAGGATGACGGAGTTCACACCCTTGCCCGCCAACTCCATGCGGAATGCCAAAAGCTCCTCCACCAGGGACAGCCAGCGGGCCGGGTCCTCTACCCAGCCGAGCCGGACACCAGCTTCGGCCTCCGCTGCTTTTCCCCACAAGGTGTGGTCTTTGGCGAAGAGCCGCGAGGCGAAGTGGCTCTCCACTGCCTCGTCCAGATAGTGTTGCGCGGCAAGTATCCACTGCGGGCCAAGGCTTATCTGCATGGCTAACCCCGCATGGCTTTCGTCACAGTCGCCAGAAGTTCGTGCCAGGAAGTAATGAACTTCGCCACCCCGTCACGCTCAAGTTCATCGGTGACGGCATCCATCGAGATACCCAGTCCGGCCAGAGCAGTCATCGTCGCCCGGGCCGCATCGAAACGCCCGTGCACTCGGTCGCCGTCGACGCCACCATCTCGTGCGGTGGCGAGAAGAGTTTTTTCTGGCATGGTGTTGACCGTGTGCGCTACAGCCAGTTCGGTCACATAGAGAGCTTCGGGAAGGCTTGGGTCTTTTACACCGGTAGAAGCCCAGAGAGGCCTCTGCGGGTTCATCCCTGCGGCGACCAATTCCAGGGCCTCTGGTGTCCCGTGAGCATGTTCGAAGAGCTCGTAGGCGAGCCGGGCGTTAGCGATGGCGGCCTGGGATTTCAGCCCCAGTGCTTCTGGGGTGCCAATGGTCTCTAATTGCGGGTCAATGGCGGAATCCACACGAGAAACAAAGAAGGACGCGACAGAGTGGATTGTCCTGATGTCGTGGCCGTTCGCCGCGGCGGAGGAAATCCCCTTGAGATAGGCATCAATTACTGCCTCGTAGCGCGTGAGACTAAAAATCAGGGTCACATTCACCGAGATTCCCTCTGCCAACACCTGGGTGATAGCAGGGATGCCAGCTAAGGTCGCGGGTATTTTGACCATCAAGTTCTCTCGATTTACCTTCTTCGACAACTCGATGGCTTGCGCCACGGTGGCGCCTGTGTCGTGGGCCAGGGTGGGGGAAACCTCCAACGACACCCGACCGTCGACACCTTCGGTGGCGTCATAGGTGGCCCGCAAAACATCACACGCTCCCTGCACGTCTGCGACCATAATCGCGAATGCAGCATCTTCAGCAGATGTGCCGTTGCCCGCTAGGTCCAGAATGTCTTGGCGGTAGGAATCGCTTCCCGCGAGCGACCCGGCGAAAATCGTGGGATTGCTGGTAACACCCACCACGGAGTGGTCATCCATCAGGGACTTTAGCGAGCCAGAAGTCAGACGGTCTTTTGACAGATCGTCGAGCCAGATGCTGACGCCGATTGCGGCAAGTTGTTCGGTGGGGGTGGTCATGATGATGCCTTTCCTATGGAGTCAATGCTCGCGTGTGCCGCCTCGACGACGGCTTCGGTCGTCATCCCAAATTCGCGATACAAGGTGGCAGCATCTGCTGACGCCCCAAAGTGCTCCAGAGAGACTGGGCGTCCGTGTTCTCCGAGGAAGCGATACCAACTCTGTGCAATACCCGCTTCTACGCTGACACGCGCCTTCACGGACGGCGGTAACACTGCATCTCGATACTTTGAATCCTGCTGGTCGAACCACTCCACACACGGCATAGAGACCACGCGGGTGGGGTGCCCAGCTGCCTCGAGAATCGAGCGCGCCTCGAGAGCCAAAGACACTTCAGATCCGGTAGCTATCAGGACGACCTCCGGGGCCCTCGAAGCATCCTGCAGCACGTAGCCACCGCGAGCAGTGAAACGTGCGTGGGCGAGGGTTTCTGCGCTCGCTTCGCCAGTGCCTCGAACGGGGGTGGGTAACCCCTGACGGGTCAGTGCGAGGCCTGCGGGGCCGTCTTGTTTCTCCAGAATGGTTTTCCATGCCCACGCTGTCTCGTTCGCGTCACCGGGGCGCACGACGTCTAGGCCTGGAATTGCGCGAAGGCTCGCGAGCTGTTCGATGGGTTGATGAGTGGGGCCATCCTCGCCGACACCAATTGAGTCGTGAGTCCACACATAGATTGCTGGCACCTTCATCAGGGCCGCCAACCGCACAGCAGGGCGCATGTATTCGCTAAAAATCAGGAAGGTACCGGCAAAAGCGCGCGTGGGCCCATGAAGCACAATTCCATTGACAATGGCCCCCATGGCGTGTTCGCGGATACCGAAGTGAAGCACTCGACCATAGGGGTCAGCGCTCCATTCGGTCGTTGAGTGATGGCTCGGGGCGAAGGACTTTGCACCCTTGATGGTGGTGAGGTTTGACCCGGCGAGGTCAGCAGAACCGCCCCACATTTCGGGCAAAACAGATGCCAATGCATTCAACACCGTTCCCGAAGCTTGCCTCGTGGCAATCGATGATCCCGATTCAAAAACGGGCAGGTGTTCCTCAAGGTCCGGCATTTCCCCGGCGAGCAGCCTGTCGAGGAGCGCTTTGCGGACGGGGTTATCTGACGCCCACGCGTGGAAGCGTTGATCCCAGGCCGCTCGAGCCGCACTCGCGCGCTCTGAGAGACCACGGGTGTGTTCCAACACTTCTGCAGGCACGAAGAACGCCTGGTCTTCTGGAAGTCCTAGCTCTCTCTTCAGCCCGGCGACCTCATCGGCACCAAGTGCCGACCCATGTATCCCACCGGTGTTCTGCTTCGTGGGGGAGGGCCAGCCGATTATCGTCCTAAGTGTGATCAGAGACGGTTTGCCCGTTTCCTTCTTCGCTTTTTCGATGGCCACCATCACGGCGTCCATATCTTCGGAGTAATTGTCCCCTGAACCAAAGTCCACGGTGTGAACATCCCAGCCATAAGACTGATATCGGGCCGAAACATCCTCGGAAAAAGCGATGTCAACATCGTCTTCAATCGAAATTTTGTTGGCGTCGTAAAAGACGATAAGACTTCCCAGTTCCTGATGTCCCGCAAGCGAGGCTGCCTCCGCGGAGACGCCTTCCTGCAGGTCGCCATCGCCCGCGATGACATAGGTGTAATGGTCAAAGGGTGATTCGCCCTGTGGGGAGTCCGGGTCAAAAAGACCACGCTCGAAACGCTGGGCATACGCGAACCCTGTTGCAGCGGCAATGCCCTGGCCGAGAGGACCGGTCGTAATTTCTACGTGGTCGGTATGGCCATATTCCGGATGGCCCGGAGTAAGTGAGCCCCAGGTTCGCAGTGCCTTCAGATCCTCAATTTCCAACCCCAAACCACCCAGGAACAACTGCACGTACTGAGTCAATGATGAGTGGCCAACCGACAGGATAAAACGGTCTCGACCCAGCCATGCGGGGTCTGTGGGATCCACGGCCATCACTTTTTGATACAGCAAATAGGCCAGGGGAGCGAGGCTAATCGCCGTGCCGGGGTGGCCGTTACCAACCTTCTCCACCGAATCTGCCGCGAGTGCTTTCGCAATATCGACTGCTTTTTTGTCGTGGTCGTTGAAGACTGAACCCATAACGCTAGAAACCCTTTTCTGCACCAAGCTGAACCGGATGAGGCGGCGCTGGTGCCTTTGCCATCACTCAACATTCTATCGAAGCCCCAATCCTTCGAGCTTGCCATCACTCACAGCTCCCTCCACTGGAGTGCTTCTAAGATGGGGATAGGCCCTAAAGGATCCCATGTCGACTACTTCCTCACTTGCTCCTGCGCGCACAGGAGCCGTTCTGCGCGGCTACGTCGCCCTCACCAAGCCGCGTGTCATCGAACTGCTGCTGGTGACAACAGTGCCCGTGATGGTCTTGGCGCAGGGTGCCTTACCCAATCTGTGGCTGGTTTTGGCAACAGTCGCTGGCGGCACGCTGAGCGCGGGAAGTGCCAACACTTTCAACATGGTTATTGATCGCGACATCGATACCGTGATGGGTCGAACCCAATCCCGTCCCCTTGTGACGGGGGAAATCACACCGCGTGCGGCTCTCATATTTGCGAGCGTTCTTGCTGGACTCTCGATAAGCCTCCTCTGGTGGCTCACCACACCGCTGGCCGCGCTGCTTTCGGCCGCAGCCATCGCCTTTTACGTTTTCATCTACACAATGTGGTTGAAACGTAGAAGCGAACAAAACATCATCTGGGGCGGAATAGCTGGCTGTTTTCCCGTGTTAATCGGCTGGGCGGCTGTTACCGGAAGCTTGAGCGTGGAGGCGTGGATTCTGTTCCTGGTGGTCTTCCTGTGGACGCCCCCGCACTATTGGCCCCTCTCCATGAAATACCGGGACGACTACGAGAGCGCTCGGGTTCCTATGCTTGCTGTTGTTCGCGAAGCCCCGGTGGTGGGCATGCAGGTCATCCTTTATGCCTGGGCAACTGTCGTCGCCTCACTTCTGCTCATCCCGCTGGCACCGATGGGGATTCTCTACTCTGTTATCGCCATGACGACAGGGGGATGGTTCATCGTTGAATCGCATCGCCTTTACGCGAGGGCCCTTGCCGGAGAGGAAACGCAGCCCATGCGGGTATTTGGGGCGAGTATTACCTACTTGACGTTGCTTTTTGTTTCCGTGGGGATCGATCCACTTCTGCCCTGGTAGCACCGCGCTGGGCTAGCAATGCTGTGGTCACCAGAGCAAGCAGGACAGCGGCAAGCACCATGTGAATCCCGACAGCGAGCTCCGGGAGGCCGTTCCGTGCTTGATAAAGGCCGACAGCGACCTGGGTGAGTCCGATTATCAATGCACCGCTCATTGCCCGTCGATAACTCGCCGGTGCCACGCCGGGAAGCCTGGACACAACCGCGAGGGTTACGAGCAGACCCAAGACTATGTAGGAGGGCCATGCGTGAAAGTGTTGAAGCAGCCATGAATCAAGCCCATTGCGAGCACTGCCACCATCGCCCGAGTGCGGACCTGAACCGGTGGTAATGACACCCATCGCCAAAGAAATGGACAGTGTGCCTAACAGAGCAGAGCCCAGAGTCCTCAAGGGGGCGCCAACCGCCCATGTGCGCGGCTTCGTTCCGGTCCTCACCCGATAGAGGAGAACGGCAGCCAGCGCAACCAAAACCAGCGATAGGACGTAGTGCAGACCAACAATCCAGGGGTTCAGGTTGGTGAGAACGGTAATTCCACCGATGACGGCCTGGCCGGGGATCCCGAGGCCTAAGACGATGGAGAGCCTAAACAACTCGGGGCGTTCCTTACGCAACCGCAACAGCAGTACAAACATGACCACCGCAATGATTGCTAACACAAAGGTCAGAAGCCTATTTCCAAACTCGATGATGCCGTGGAGCCCCATTTCTGGGGTCGAAATAAAAGAATCATCGGTGCAGCGGGGCCAGGTGGGACAGCCCAATCCGGACCCCGTTAAACGCACCGCTCCACCGGTACCAATGATGACGATCTGGCTGACCAGGGATGCCCATGCAAACACCTTCACCCGCAGATCAACGGTCCCGGGGAGCATGAGCCACAGTTTTTTCATCAAAACCTCTCCTGACAAACGGGACAGAAACCCCTAGACTGGGGGTATTCCAGGTGAAACGGGGACTTTCACACGGCTTGCACAGCTCGTAGGTGCGAGTCTAGGAGGAGAGTGCTGGAGAATCCTGGAAGTGCGACCGCTACCCCTGGCATCGGAAAGGAACACCATGTCTGACGTTCTTCTTGATAGGCCCGACCTCGAAGGTCTGGGTCAGTACGAGTTTGGCTGGCACGACACCGACAGCGCGGGAGCTCTTGCAAAACGGGGCATTTCCGAGCAGGTAGTGCGTGAAATCTCTGCGCTGAAGAACGAGCCCGAATGGATGCTGAAGCTGCGCCTGAAGGGGTATGACCTCTTTGGCAAGAAGCCCATGCCTAACTTTGGTGCCGACCTGTCTGGTATCCATTTCGACAACATTAAGTACTTCGTGCGGTCTACCGAGCGCCAGGCGCAAACGTGGGAGGACCTCCCCGAAGACATCCGCAATACCTACGAACGACTGGGTATTCCCGAAGCTGAGCGATCCCGCCTGGTTGCTGGTGTTGCCGCCCAGTATGAGTCTGAGGTTGTGTACCATCAGATTCGCGAGGACCTCGAAGAGCAGGGCGTTCTGTTCCTGGACACGGACACCGCCCTCCGAGAGCACCCGGAATTTTTCACGGAATATTTTGGTTCCGTTATTCCTGCGGGAGACAACAAGTTCGCCGCACTCAACACCGCTGTGTGGTCTGGAGGGTCGTTTGTCTACGTGCCACCCGGTGTCCACGTCGAAATTCCCCTGCAGGCTTATTTCCGAATCAACACGGAAAACATGGGTCAGTTTGAACGCACACTGATCATTGCCGATGAGGGTAGCTACGTCCACTACATCGAGGGTTGCACCGCCCCCATCTACTCCAGCGACTCCTTGCACTCTGCTGTCGTGGAAATCATCGTCAAAAAGAACGCTCGCGTTCGATACACCACCATCCAAAACTGGTCGACGAACGTTTACAACCTCGTCACCAAGCGTGCGATCGCCCACGAGGGTGCCACCATGGAATGGATTGATGGGAATCTCGGGTCCAAAGTCACGATGAAGTATCCCTCGGTCTTCTTAGTCGGCGAGCGCGCCAAGGGTGAGACCCTCTCGGTTGCTTTCGCAGGACCTGGACAGCACCAAGACGCTGGAGCCAAGATGGTGCACATGGCTCCCTATACGACCTCCTCTATCGTGTCGAAATCCATCGCCCGCGGCGGTGGAAGAGCGGGATACCGCGGCGAGGTAAGGGTGGACGAGAATGCCCACCACTCTGCAAACACGGTGCGGTGCGACGCGTTACTCGTGGACACCATCTCGCGTAGCGACACTTACCCGGCAATCGATATCCGGGTTGATGACGTCCAGCTCGGTCACGAGGCGACTGTTTCCCGGGTTAGCGAGGAGCAACTGTTTTACCTCCAAAGCCGGGGTATGAAAGAGGACGAAGCGATGGCCATGATTGTTCGTGGGTTCATCGAGCCCATCGCCCGCGAGCTCCCCATGGAGTATGCGCTCGAGCTGAACAAGCTGATTGAAATGAATATGGAAGGTTCAGTCGGCTAAATGAACACGTCTTCCCCCGCCACCACCTCGGCGGACGCTGCTATGGTCGCGCCAAGTGTGGTTCCTGTTCAAAGCAGGTCAGAGTTTTTCAGTTCTGATCAGGCTGCGATGTTCCCTGAGGTGACAGGGCGTGAGACTCAATGGAAATTGAGTCCGGTCGCGAAACTTCGCCCCCTCATTGATGGGACTCTCGATGGGTACTGCTATCCCATTGAGTTCACTCAATCAACCGGTTTTAGTGTCGACTGGAATGCCACAGCGCTGGTTAAACGTGGAGTGGCGGGGCTTCCCGAAGACCGCCTGACCGCAAACGCCTGGGGGCAAAGCGAAGAGGTTTTGCTGGTGACAATCGAAGGGGAGCACCCAGAACCCCTGCGCATCGTCCGCGATAACCTCGGCGAGACCGCAAAGTCGGGTCACACCATCGTGAGCGTTAAACCCGGGGCAAAAGCGAGCCTGGTGATGGTGTCAAAGGGCCTGGCCACGCTTGCCGAAACGGTTGAATTCGAACTCGGCGAAGGCTCTAGCCTCCAGGCCGTCTTTGTCGGCCAATGGGACAGCGGAACGATTCAGTACGCGAGTCACTTTGCCACGATCGGTAAGGGGGCATCGCTGACCCACATTGTGGTCGACGTCGGAGGAGACATCGTCATCCTCAACCCCAGCGTGCACCTAGTGGGGGAGCGTTCTGAAGCCCACCTGTTTGGCGGATACTTCGCCGACGCTACCCAACACCAAGAACACCGCGTGTATGTCGATCACGTCGGGGAGCAGACCGTGTCGAGGGTCAACTACAAGGGTGCCCTGCACGGGAAGGGTGCCAGAACGGTCTGGGTTGGCGACGTCTTGATTGGACCTGATGCGATCGGTACAGATTCCTACGAACAAAATAGGAACCTTGTCCTAAGCGAAGGCACCAGAGCAGACTCAATACCCAATCTTGAAATCAAGACCGGTGACATTAAAGGCGCTGGCCACGCCAGCGCGACGGGTCGATTCGATGATGAACAACTTTTCTATCTGCAATCGCGGGGAATTGAGGAACTTGACGCCAGGCGTCTGGTAGTGCTGGGGTTCCTTCTCGAAATTATCCAGAAGATTGACGACACTGAACTAGCCGGAGAGCTCACCGTGATCTTTCAGGAAAAGCTCACCAAGACGGAGAAGGCCCTATGAGTGCGGTTAAGGTTTGCAAAGTAGAGGACATCACCGTCGCCACCGCGCTAAAGGTAACCATTGACGGTGTGCCCATTGCCCTGGTGAAGGACTCTGCCGGTGATCTTCATGCGATTGGAGACACCTGTAGCCATGGCGAGATCTCGCTTGCCGAGGGTTTTGTTGAAGACAACACCCTCGAGTGTTGGGCTCACGGTTCCAAGTTTGATCTCGGGACAGGCAAGCCCCTTAACTTTCCGGCCTTTGAGCCAGTACCCGTTTACACCGTGACCGTCACCGACGGAGATGTATTTATTGATCCCACCCCCCAGACCCCAGAAAGCGCCACAGCATGAGCACACTAGAGATGACCGACCTGCACGTATCCATCGAGACGGAGGGCGGGCCGATTGAGATTTTGAAGGGCGTCACACTCAGCCTCGAAGAAGACTCGACGCACGCCATCATGGGCCCCAATGGTTCCGGAAAGTCAACGCTTGCTTACACCATCGCTGGCCACCCGCGTTATGTGGTCACCAAAGGAAGCATCACTCTCGACGGCGTGGACGTATTGGCAATGTCTCCCGATGAACGTGCCCGAGCGGGCCTGTTTCTTGCCATGCAGTACCCCGTGGAAATCCCTGGAGTCACTGTCACCAACTTCCTCCGCACCGCGAAGACAGCGATAGACGGCCGCGCCCCTGCGCTTCGCGACTGGGTGAAGCAGCTCAAAGGAGCCATGGAAGACCTCAGCATGGAGCCCGAGTTTGCCCAGCGTAACGTGAACGAGGGTTTCTCCGGTGGAGAAAAGAAGCGCCACGAAATCATGCAGCTCGAGCTGTTGCAGCCTAAATTCGCGGTGCTGGATGAAACCGACTCTGGCCTGGACGTTGACGCTCTCAAAATTGTGGGCAAAGGCGTCAACCGTGCCAAGTCAAAGACAGGCCTTGGTGTTTTATTAATCACCCACTACACCCGAATCCTGAAGTACATCAAGCCCGATTTCGTCCACGTTATGGTCAATGGTCAGATCGCTGAGTCGGGTGGCCCCGAGCTCGCCGCGAAGCTTGAAGACGAAGGGTATGACCGCTACCTCCCCGATACCAAAATGGCTGCGAGCTAGGCATGGCTACCGTCGCCCTGAGTGCAGAGAAGTTCGACAAGGTCGAAGAAGGCTTAAAGGACGTGATTGACCCTGAGCTGGGGGTGAACATCGTTGACCTGGGGCTGATTTATGACTTGTCCTGGGATGACGAAGAAGATGCCCTGATCGTCAGCATGACTCTGACTTCCGCTGGGTGCCCCTTGACCGACGTCATTGAGGAAGAGATCACGAACAATCTTGATGGCATCGTCGAGCGGTTTCGCATCAACTGGGTCTGGATGCCCCCGTGGGGCCAGGAGCGCATTACCGCCGACGGTCGTGACATGATGAGAGCTCTCGGATTCTCGATCTAACAACAGAGGCAACCCCCACGCCTCACCTGGTGGTTTGGCATGCTTGAGGTTAAAGACCTTCAAATACGTATCGGCGCGCGCGTCCTTCTCGACGGCGTTTCTTTTCGCGTCGACACCGGTGACAAAGTGGGTTTGGTCGGGCGAAACGGCGCTGGAAAAACCACGCTCACCAAGGTGATCAGCGGTGAGTTCCAGGCCACCGAAGGATATGCCAAGGTCACCGGAGAGGTGGGTTATCTGCCTCAGGACCCTCGGGCCGCAAACCCCAGGGAGTCAGCGAGAACCAGAATTCTCGATGCCAGAGGCCTCGGCCACCTGATCTCGGGAATGACCGAGGCTACGACCGCAATGGCCAGCAGTGACGCGGCGATTTCAGAGGCGGCCATGAAGAAGTATGGGCGCTTGAACGATCAGTTCCTGGCAGCCGGTGGCTACCAAGCAGAAGCGGAGGCCGCCACGATTGCCTCCCACCTTAACTTGCCCCACACCACCCTGGACCAGGAGCTTGGCACCCTCTCCGGCGGCCAGCGACGTCGCATTGAACTTGCACGGATTCTTTTCCAGAACGCGCCACTCATGGTGTTGGATGAACCGACAAACCACTTGGACGCTGACTCGGTTGTGTGGTTGCGAAACTTTCTTCAGAACTACCCCGGCGGGGTGATCGTCATCTCCCACGACGTGGGGTTGGTCGAAGAAACGGTCAATCGTGTTTTTTATTTGGACGCGATGCGCTCCACGATTGACATCTACAACATGTCCTGGAAGCACTACCTTCGCCAGCGGGAAGCCGACGAAGAACGGCGTCGTAAAGAGCGCAGCATTACCGAGAAAAAGGCGACGGCCCTGCAGTTGCAGGCGGCTAAGTTCGGCGCAAAAGCCAGCAAAGCAGCTTCAGCTCATCAGATGGTGGCCCGAGCCGAGAGGATGCTCGCAGGCCTTGATGATGTCCGGGGAACCGAACGGGTAGCAAAATTGCGTTTTCCCGAACCGGCATCCTGCGGAAAGACCCCGCTCTATGGGCACAATTTGTCCAAAAGCTATGGCTCCCTGGAAATTTTCACCGCCGTCGACTTAGCCATCGACCGCGGTTCCAAGGTCGTCATCGTTGGTCTCAATGGGGCGGGCAAGACCACACTTTTGCGGATTCTTGCAGGCGTGGATGCTCCAGACACAGGTGTGATCGAAGCCGGGCACGGTCTTCGGGTGGGTTATTACGCCCAGGAACACGAAACTCTCGATGTCAAGAGAACAGTGTTGGAAAACATGCTTGCTTCTTCACCCGATATTGGTGAGCGCGAAGCGCGGTCTGTGCTGGGTTCCTTTCTTTTTACCGGTGATGATGTGCTGAAACCTGCCGGCGTACTCTCAGGCGGCGAAAAGACGAGGCTTTCGCTTGCCACCCTTGTGGTGTCTAAAGCGAACGTGTTGCTCTTGGATGAGCCCACCAACAACTTGGATCCTGCCAGCCGGGAAGAAATATTGGATGCTCTGGCCCACTACTCGGGCTCCGTCGTTTTGGTCAGCCACGACGATGGGGCTGTACTGGCGCTGAATCCAGAGCGTGTACTGATTATGCCCGATGGGGTAGAGGACCACTGGAGCGACGAGTACGCCGACTTGGTGTCACTGGCTTAGCGCAAAGACGCTTCGAGCAACGCATCTTCTTCATCGGCATCGCTGGGCTTTGCGGGCCCGGAGGGTTCAACACCCCGCGAAAGCATCCATTCTTGGCGAAAAAGCCAGCCAAACCCGACAAACGCCATTGCAGCAAACAAGTACCACTGGAAGGTGTAGCTCAGGTGTGGGCCCTCGTCCAGCATGGGTCGAAGGGTCCTTAGTGGCACAGAACCGGCGACAGGGTCTTCGGTAGCAGCGATGAGATAAAACTCGTCTGTCACTGCAGTCTCCGCCTGTGCGGCGACGTCTGAGACGTTAATGGTGGCCACCTGACCCTCGGGAGCGCCCCGTCCACGCAATTGTGGCTCCCACATCTTTACCCTTCCCACCAAGGTAATAACTCCATCAGGGACGGCGGGAATTGCGTCGGGGAAGTCGGATTCTTCGCCGGTAGCGACCCAACCCCGGGAGACAAGCACACTCTCGTTTCCGGAGGTGAAAGGAACGAGCACCTCAAAACCAACAAGGCCCGCTCGCGGCCTGGTCCGAACGAGGAGCTGGTCGTCTGGCTCATAGCGACCCTCGAGTATGAGGGGTGTCCATTCGTCCTTGAGGCCGGGAACCGGAGTGACCCGCTCGAAGTCTGAGAGGCTGATCGGCTGCGCATCCCAGTTGGTCTCTACACGATCCATCGCTGCGACAGCCTGGCCCCTGCGATCCCATTGCCACAGGCCAAACAGTGTGGAAACGATGGCAAAAATGACCGTTAGCGCGAGATAGCCCAGCCACCTGGAGCTAAACAATTGCCGAAACACGTTATTGCTCACTCGGCAGAGCTACTGCCGAGACCGGGAAACTGCGTTGGCCGAGATAACCCACGAAATATTCCTTATGTGCATCGCAGGACAACCATGTTTTGACACGGTCAACCGGGTGAATTTTCGGGTTCCGCCACCGGATTTCCCAACCCGGAGAGTCCCGACAAGAAGTTCTGGAACATCTGAGCCCGTCCGTGGGGGCGCCGGGGATAATCACCGGTATGTGGTGACGCTGATGGTTCCTGGGCGCAGTGGGCCTTTCCCCTTGGAAGGAGCGACAGAATTGGCCAGCACTACTGCAAAATACGGCAGCAGAATTGCTCCCAAAGCGGGCGCAAGCAGCCACCAACCCGGGGTGAAAAAGCATGCTCCGATACACACCAACCGAATAGCCATCGCAAGCGAGTACTTCAACATCCGCGAGCGCCGTTCGTCCGCGGGCGCCTCGCCCAAAGAGGTAGCTGAGGGAATGTGATTCATTGGCTCAATGCTAGAACAAAAACCTGCCAATAAGCTTGGCACCATGCAGACACCTCGTACCGTACTGATCACCGGAGGAAACCGAGGCATTGGATACGCCATTGCCGAGAGATTCGTGGAGGAGGGTCACCGCGTCGCGGTGACCGCTCGTAACGGAAAGGGGCCGGAAGGCTGCCTCACGGTGACCGCAGACGTGACCGATGGCGCCTCCCTCGATGCCGCCATTGCGCAGGTGGAGAGTGAGCTTGGACCGATCGAGGTCGTAGTCGCGAACGCGGGCATCACCAAAGACACACTGCTGCTACGGATGAGTGATGAAGACTTTGAAGATGTCATCAACACGAACCTCACGGGGGTTTTTCGCGTTGTAAAGAGGTCCATTAAGTCAATGATGAAGCAGAAATTTGGCCGGGTGATTCTGATTTCCAGTGTGGTGGGGCTCTACGGCTCGCCTGGCCAGGTTAATTACGCCGCAGCCAAAGCAGGATTGGTGGGCTTCGCCAGATCCCTCACCCGAGAGCTTGGTTCGCGGGGCGTGACAGCTAATGTGGTGGCACCGGGTTTCATCGATACCGATATGACCAAGGCATTACCGGCGGAACAGCAGCAGGCCTACCTCGCCTCGATTCCGGCAGGACGCTTCGCTGCGCCCGGTGAGGTTGCCAGCGCTGTGCTGTGGCTAGCCAGCGACGATGCCAGCTATATTTCCGGTGCGGTGATCCCCGTTGATGGGGGACTGGGAATGGGCCACTAAACCCGAGGAATTCCTAACACGTCAAGAACGAGAGCTAGGTCCGGGGTCTCGATGATGTGGTCTGCTGCCTCTCTCACGACGGGCTTGGCCATATACGCGATTCCGACCCCTGCAGCGCGGAGCATGTGAATATCGTTACTTCCGTCGCCCACAGCGACAGTGTCGGCCATGTCGATTCCTCGCAGCGTTGCCCATGCGCGCAACGTGGCCTCTTTGCCCGCTGCATCCAGGATGGGGTGTTCTACCTCACCGGTGAGAAGGTAGTCCTCGGTGATGAACCGGTTTGCCCGGTGGAGATCAAGACCCAGGTCAAGAGCGAGGGGGTCAATCATCTCGTGGAAGCCCCCCGATACCGCAGCAACTAAATGACCCGCGCGATGCAGGGAGTCCACCAGAGTCTGCGCACCTACGCTGTGGCGCACACGGAGTGACGCCTCAACCAATTGGTGCTGCGTGACGCCTTTGAGTTCCTTCACGCGCCGTGTCAAAGACTCGGCGAAATCAATCTCACCCGCCATCGCTTGTGCCGTAATTGCTGCCACCCGAGCAGCAACCTCAGACGACACACACTCCGCGAGGATGTCAATTCCTTCATCCTGGGTAAGCGTTGAATCCACATCAAGAACAATCAACTTTTGTCCTGCGCTCATCCCTTCACCACCGTTCCTTTCTCCACCACGGTGACCCCGCCAGCAGACAGGGTAAAACCGCGGGCTTTGTCAGCGGCTCGGTCAATCCCTACCGTCGCGCCAGGTTCGAGCACAACATCTTTATCCAAAATGGCCCGGTAAATGCGGGCCCCAGCACCCACCACCACCCTTTCGAACAGAATGGAATCCTCCACCACTGCGCCAGAGTCAATTTTCACCCAGGGTCCCAACACGCTTCGAAAGACTTTTGCGCCCACGACGTAACACCCGAGTGACACAGTGGATTCAGAAAGAGAACCGGGATTGCCCTGCTGGTCCTGCACAAACTTGGCGGGCGGGGAGTTCCACTGCTGGGAATAAATGGGCCAATCAGAATTAAAGAGGTTGAAGGCCGGGTCAATAGAAATCAGGTCCTGGTGGGCGTCAAAGAACGCGTCGATTGTCCCCACATCGCGCCAGTAAAAGCGGTCGTTTTCTCGTGCACCGGGAATCTTATTCCGATTCAGGTCATAGACATTCGCATCCCCCCGTTCCACGAAAGCTGGGATGATATCTCCGCCCATATCGTGGTCGGATTCCACATCCATTGCGTCTGCCCGCACGGCGTCGACCAAGGCCTTTGTCGTGAAGACGTAGTTGCCCATCGACGCCAACACTTCGTCGGGGGAGTCCACCAGGCCCTCAGGGTGTCGTGGTTTCTCGGTAAAGGCAGTGATCTTCTCTGGATTCTCGGAATCGGTAGTAATAACGCCGAATTGATCAGAGAGCTCTCGTGGCTGACGGATACCCGCCACAGTCACGCCTGCGCCGCTGGCAAGGTGGGCCTCGATCATCTGCTGAAAGTCCATCCGATACACGTGGTCTGCGCCTACCACCACCACCAGGTCGGGCTTTTCATCGCGAATCAAGTTCAAGCTCTGAAAAATTGCATCTGCCGATCCTGCAAACCAGCGCTTCCCCAGGCGTTGTTGGGCCGGGACCGAGGCGACATAGGCGTTCAGCATCCCGCTAAGTCGCCACATCTGAGAAACGTGGCGGTCAAGAGAATGAGACTTGTACTGGGTCAACACGACCACTTGGCGAAGGCTCGAGTTAATCAGGTTCGAAATCGCGAAATCAACGAGCCGATAGTGACCGGCGAAGGGAACCGCAGGCTTAGCCCGATCTGCGGTCAACGGCATGAGTCGCTTGCCCTCGCCTCCGGCGAGGACAATTCCGAACGCTTTAGGCGAGGACACCTTCTCAGCGTAGTGGATAGCTTCGATACCGCTCCTGGGCGGTGCAGTAGTCTGGGGTGACTATGCCCCTTGTTGCTTCCTTCGACTCTGTTAGTGTCGTCCGAGAAGGTACGCAGATTTTGACGGATGTGTCCTGGGACATCGATTCCAGCGAACGTTGGGTGATCGTCGGTCCCAATGGTGCGGGAAAAACCTCCCTGCTGGGGCTCCTGGCCTCTTTTTCGCACCCGAGCTCTGGAACGGTCACCGTTTTGGGCGAGAAGTTGGGAAAGACCGATGTTTTTGAGCTCCGGCCCCGGGTGGGTTTTGCTTCCAGTGATATGGCTAATCGGATTCCCTACAACGAAACCGTTCTCGACACCATATTGACCGCTGCATACGGGGTCACTGGCAGGTGGAAGGAAGACTACGAATCCATCGACCTCCGGCGCGCGCAGCGCGTTCTTGCTGAATGGAACTTAGAAAACCTCGCGGAATCCACCATGCGCACTCTTTCTGATGGTGAGCGAAAGCGGGTCCAAATCGCTCGGGCCGTCATGACTGACCCGGAGATCTTGTTGTTGGACGAACCTGCCGGCAGCCTCGACGTCGGAGCGAGGGAAGATGTCATCGAGATGCTCGATCATTTCGCGGGGGAACCCACTTCGCCGGCCATGGTGATGGTGACACACCACGTCGAGGAGATACCCAACGGCTTCACGCACCTACTGGTGATCTCTGATGGCCGAATTATCGCGAAAGGCCCCATAGAAGAAACCCTCACGGGAGAAGTTCTCTCCGAAGCTTTTGGCCGCCCCCTTTCGGTCACACACAACAATGGTCGTTTTCAGGCAACAGCTTTGTGATTTTCCTGGTAAAGTTGGAGCTTAGCCAGTTTTCTGATGAGCTGGAATCGGTTCGATAAAGGATTTGCTATGAAGACAGACATTCACCCCGAGTACAACACGATCGTGTTCCGCGACCTGGCGTCCGGGGAAAGCTTCCTCACCCGCTCTACCGCGAAGAGTGAAAAGACGATGGAGTGGGAAGACGGTAACACCTATCCCGTCATTGATGTTGAAATTTCCTCCGCCTCTCACCCGTTTTACACCGGTAAGCAGCGCATTCTTGACTCTGCTGGTCGCGTAGAGAAGTTCAACCAGCGCTTCAAAAACTTCGGTAAGTAGCTAGAGCCGCACGGGCCATTCACCGCTTGCGGTGAAGCCTTTGTCACCGCGCCCGCGCCGAAACGCCTGAAAGTTTTCTGCCCACTCCTTCGACCACTCGATTTGTTGGTCGTGAAGGCTCTCTGCTGTCCCGGGCAGTTCACTCTGGTGGGCACGAATCATGGCCTGAGCAACACGACCCGCCGCCACGGCATCCGCGTCGGCCGTATGGGCACCATCGAAAGCTACCTCATAGTGAGCGGTAGCCATCTGTAGGGTGCGCTTTCCCCTTCGGTAGCGATCGACAGCACGGTCAATTACCAGTGGGTCAATAATTGGTTTGGGATCGGCCAAAGGCTCTAATCCATAGCGAACCATCTCGTGGTGGAGGATGGAAAAATCGTAGGATGCGTTGTACGCAACAACCGGAATACCCCGGGCGAGATAGCCCGCAAGCGTCGCGCCAATTTCAGAAACGACCTCAGAAGGTTCGCGGCCCTCTGCCTGAGCCCGCTCGTTGGTGACCCCGTGAACAGCTGTTGCTGCATCAGGAATGGTGACGCCGGGATTGATCAGCCATTCTGAAGAGTCTGTCACGGTGCCCGAGGCATCTATAACGCCGACAAAGGCCGTCACAATCCTCGAATAACGGGTGTCAAGCCCGGTGGTTTCGGTATCAAAAACGGCGAGGGTGTCGCTCCAGTGGGCCATAGGGCAAGCCTAGGTCACGCCACCGACGCTTTTATTCCTGCCAGCGAGAGCCAATAAAAGCTCTGTGGCGGCAAGGTGAGCACCAGGTCCCCTTTTTCGTCGGGCGCCGGGAAACTTCCGCCACCCATGATTTCGATCACTTTGTTTGCTCGAAAAGACTCGGGCAAGCTCAGCATGACCGAGAGGGGTTGGTGGGCAAAGGAGTAGACACACAGGAGCGTCTCGGGAGATTCTCCAGGCTTGCAATCGTCGATCGGCATATCCCGCAGAAACGCAAGAACAGAGGCATTGTCGGTGCGGACAACCGTGAGAGAGCCCACCCCGAAGACTGGGTGTTCCTTGCGCAGATGCACAAGATTTCTCACCCAGTGAAGAAGGGATGTCCCCTGGGCGAGTTGCGTTTCGACGTTGGAGGAGCTGTAGTGAAAGGCGAGAGACTGGATCACTGGCAAGTACAGCTTGCCGGGGTCAGCATCGGAGAATCCAGCGTTTCGATCAGGGGTCCACTGCATCGGGGTTCGGGAGCTGTCTCGGTCTTCCAGCCAAATGTTGTCACCCATACCAATTTCATCCCCGTAGTAAAGAAAGGGGGACCCCGGTAGGGACAACAGCAAGGCGTGAGCCAACTGAAGCTCTTGGTGCGAATTATCCAGTAGGGGGGCGAGCCGGCGGCGAATCCCCACATTGACCCGCATTCGTGGGTCATAGGCGTACCAGCCATAGAGCGCTTGACGTTCCTCCTCCGAGACCATTTCCAAGGTGAGTTCGTCGTGATTACGCAAGAAGACCCCCCACGCTGCGCCGGGGGGAATATCGACAGTCTCGGAGAGAACCTCCTTCAAGGGCTCTGCTTGCTGGGAGCGCAGCGCATAGAAAATTCTTGGCATGATCGGAAAATCAAAGGCCATATGGCATTCCGGAGCTTCCTCTGTGCCGAGATACTCCGCTGTTTCTCGAGGCCACTGGTTCGCCTCAGCTATGAGAACCCGGCCTGGAAATTCAGCATCCAGGAACGATCGGAAAGTGCGCAAGAACTCGTGCGTTTCCGGTTCGCTTTCCCCTGTGCCTTCGTCCGATTCATAGAGGTAGGGGATGGCGTCGAGGCGGAAGCCATCGACGCCCATCCCCAGCCAGAACCGCGCGATCTCGTGCATTTCTGAGTGAACCGCAGGGTTGTGATAGTTCAGGTCCGGCTGGTGGGAGAAGAAGCGATGGAAATAGAACTGACGGCGTTCGGCATCAAAAGCCCAATTGGAGTCTTCCGTGTCCGAAAATATGATCCGGATCTGTTGACGAATTTCATCGGTGTCAGACCATACGTAGTAGTCACCGTAGGGGCCTGTGGGATCAGAGCGAGACTCCTGAAACCAGTGGTGCTGGTCGGAGGTGTGATTCAGGGGTAGGTCCATCACAATGCGCATATTCCTCGCGTGCGCTTGGGATACCAACTCCTGGAAGTCATCAATGGTGCCAAATTCGGGCAACACGGCCATGAAATCGGCCACGTCGTAACCCCCATCGCGCAGCGGCGAAGAATAGAACGGGGGAAGCCACAGAGCATCAACGCCCAACCATTCGAGATAGTCCAACTTGCTCGTGAGCCCTGCTATATCGCCGACACCGTCTGAATCGGTGTCATAGAACGAGCGCACCATCACTTCATAAAAGACAGCTCTGCGATACCACTGAGGGTCGTGCTCTAGCCCGCGACGGGCGTAGGGAAGGGCGAAATCCATTGAGCTCCTGGAAAAAGAACGGGGTACCGCCTAATCTTAGGCCCCCACCGTCCATACCCAAACGGACCTCTTGAATCGGGTTGCTACGCCTAAAAAGCTACTATGGCGCGAAGTGTTGTCGCCTCGTTGACCCTCGTCCGCTCCCACCACAAGCACGTTTCATCCAACATGCTCGACCCCAGACCCCGTGAATCCGAATTCGCAATGCCTCGCCCGTTGTCGGTTATCCGAATACTCAATTCACCGCCACCTACCAATCGCAACTCGACTCTGATTTCCGATGCGTCCCCGTGTCGAATGGCGTTCGAGACTGATTCGCGAACAATTTCCGAAACGGAGGCGGAAAGGGCTGGCTGGGCGTCAATCTGAGAGGCATCGAGGTCATGAAGGACCCAACCCACTTGCGCAACACCAGCCCACGTTCCCCGGATGTCCGCAAGGGCTTCTTCTAAAACAAGCGGGCGCTCTTGCCTATCTTTGAGGTCAGCAAGAGCTTTTTGGAGTCTCTGAACGATGCGAGCGCGCGCATCTCGGTCCGTATCGGACCTTTCCAACTCCATGGCGGATGAGGTCAACGCCGACTGAAGGTCGCCATGCACAAAAAGGGCCGTCTGTCGTCTGAGATACCACAATTGGGTGCGCAGCTTCGCGTTGTGCAAACGTCTATCAGCTTCGACCAGCTTTTGGGACTCCACCACCGTGTTCACATTTTGAACCGCAGCCGCGGCGATTCCAAGTGCTACGGAAAAAAGAATTACGGTCGCGGTGGCCCGAAGCGGCTGAAACCGAATCCCCCAGGAGTAATATTCCAAGAACGCGTCAGGTATTAAGTTCACCAGTGAGATTAGTGAAATCCCAGCGATGGAATAGACCGTGCTGGTGAGGACGGCTGCCACCACACCGCTGCTGAGAGAAAACAATCTCACGATTGGGCTGATCACCCTGTGGGATACGTACACGGCCCCAAACGTCATCAAAAGAAGAACAGCAAGCAGCACAGAGGCAAGAGGATTCAACCAGAGTTGATCGCGAAACCCGATAGCGAAGAAAAACAGTCCCACGACAGCGCCAGCAGCCACGGGTTGAATGCCGATCTGAAAGGGGAGGCCGTTGTCGGGCGACTTCACGCCGACCGCTACCGCTGGCACATCGTCTGTAGGTTTTGGGTCCTCCGTAAGGCGAAGGATGAACGGGCGGACGACTTTGTCGATAGATTCCCGAATCTTGAGAACCATGACTGAGTTCGCCCTCGCCTCACCGGAGCGTTGAAGCGTGTCAAGCAGAGCAACGAAAGTAGGCGAAAGTTTTTGAAACGTCAGGGTTTCGATCGCCCGGGTTTCTTTGGCAATGGCCGATTCAAAGCGCAACTGTTCCGCCTTGAGCCACCCCGCCGCGACAGCAAGTTCCCTGGACTCAGCCTCCAGAAGCGTGAGTGGATGCTTCATCGCTATTGCGACGATCCCCGCGGCGATACACATCACCCCGCCGGCAAGATACCAGGACAACCCAACCGGGTTACCGCTGGGGTCTTGAGAGAGGTTGCGGAAATAGATTGTGACCAGAGCAATCACGGGGTAAACGGTGCTAGCTAAAATCCAGTTAGTGAGCCGTCCTCTTAGGCGGGTCGAGAATCTCCGCGCGAGCCACAAACCTGCCGCAGCGACGACGGCAGTGAACAGTAGCCAGAGCACCTGAGCGAACAGCCCCTCGCCTTCGCGCCCAGTTCTGAAGTCAAAATCAGGTCTCACAACGGCCATGCAGGCCGACCAGATTAGAACAAATTCCCAGGGGAAAAGATTGAGGTTCCTCCTCTCTCGCGGGTCCTCCGCGGGCCCTCGATCCTGGAAATGAGTCGCTACCCCGGCTTGCATTTACCCATCTTGACTCAAAAACACTTTCGCGGATGACACCCGTCGACTACGGCTATCGAGAAGAAGGGAGGGCACTCTCTCTTGGATTCTGGCCAACATCTTTTCCACCGCGCGGGCAGTGGTGTCACGTCGGGCAGCAATTTCTTTGTTGGTCAGGCCTGCGGCTACAAGTTTCAACACCTCCCTTTGCATCCGACTGAGAATCAGGGGGTCCAGCGACTGCGCTCCGGTCGCGATCGCTTGAGGTTTTATCCATGTCTCGAGCAAATTGATCAGTATTTCCTCGTTGGAGAATTCCAGCTTGGAGAGAAATTTCGAGCCCTGTGGTAGCCGTCCTTCGCGCTGGTACTTCCGTTCAAGTTCGGGACTGCGGGACAGGAACAGCAGCCCCAAGTGCGGATGCGTGCGAGACGCACTGGTGGCGAAGTCCAACCCATTCGCGCCAGGCCCGAGGTCGAAATCGACGATGGCTATGTCGGGATCGAAAGTATTCAGCAGGTTTCGAGCCTCCGCGGCGGAGGCAGCGCACGCAACTTCCAGATCCCTTCCGCGAAGAGATACTTCGAGGAGCGTGCGGGTAATGGGGTCGTCTTCGACGATGAGGACCCTTCTCACCCACGAACCTGAACTCACGACTTTCCTCCTCCCCGAAAAATAGCAAACATATCTAGCGCTTGCGTCGCTGACCCCAATGCTTCCCTGGCGCAAGACCACACCATCCAAAAAGTTCGCTTTCGTACATTTCAGGCGCATGGGTTGAACCACCTCGTAGCTTCGGAGACATGGTGCTCATAGATGACGGAACAACCGTGACGCGAACACGGAAAAGTACATCCTCACTTCTTCTTTCAGTGGCCCTTGTCCTTGGGTTATTCCTGTCGCTCGGCGCAACTTCAGCACCGACACCCGCTTTCGGTTCGGGTTACAGTCCTTCGTATTACCCCTCGGGACCACAGCAGAACGTCGCCTCATCTAGCGTCTTGACTGGAGGGTGGGAGTTGTGCTGGTCAGGCCCCTATAACGGCTTCGCAAAATTCTCAGACATTTTTGCGGCTTGTGATGGTGAGTACATCATGTACACCGGTTGGAGTGGTGTTTCAACGAGTCCGGAAACGATTCCCACCACTTTCCCGGTACTCGCGGCTGCCCCCCGTTCGGACGTTTTTGCAACAACAGCTACCGCAGGGATTAGTCACGCAACAAATTCCAATGGTACTAAATGGTACTTCGGTGATGACCGAGGAGCGGGAAGCGACGGTTCCCAGGCAGTGGGTTTCACCGATAACCAATCTGGCACACCCTGTTATCAGGGCGCTTTATCAATCTGTTGGCATTCTGCTCCTAATCTGCCAGCCTCCTATGGTTGGGCGGACGGAAGTGCTTCCCCAGGATGGGCCGCTAGCGAAGCTGGGCTGTCGCCCGGTTGGAGTCTTGGAAACACCAGCTCATTGGGGCAGTCACCTGCAATGGGAAGTGGGGCAAACTACACCAGGGCAATATTTCACGCTTCCGACCCCAACAAGATCCTTACTTTCGATGCGAACGAAGGCACGGGGTCGATGTCTGCGCAGTCGGGTTCTTCTTCCTCGTCGCTGACTTCGAACACGTTCACCCGCACCGGGTATACCTTCTCGGGCTGGAATAGTGCGGCGGACGGTACCGGCACGGCGTATGCAGAAGGGGCAACCTATGACTTCTCGGCGAACCTGACTCTTTATGCGCAGTGGACTGCGGTTGCCGTGACTTTTGATTCGAATGAAGGTTCCGGGTCGATGTCTACCCAGTCCGGTTCTGCTTCTTCGACCCTGACTTCGAACACGTTCACCCGCACCGGGTATACCTTCGCGGGCTGGAATAGTGCGGCTGACGGTACCGGCACGGCGTATGCGGAAGGGACAACCTATGATTTCTCGGCGAATCTGACCCTGTACGCGCAGTGGAGTGTGGTTGTGGTTGCGCCCGCATCGGGTGGTGAGGCTTCTGAACCGGCGGCTAAACCCGTTGCTCCCGCGCGTGCGCCGGCAGTGGTGGTGCCGCGTCGTGTTGTTGAGTTGGGTGCGAGGGTAGCCCCTGTGGCGCTGCCTCGGGATGCGCAGGGGGCTAAGTCTTCGCAGCCGGTCGCTTTGGTCGGTGGCCAAGAGGTCGTGGTGAAGTCTGAGGCGAAGGGTTCGCAGGCTGCTCGTTTTGGTGCGGGAAAGTTTGTCCTCGACATGGGTGTTGAGGAGAGTGACGGCACGGTTGAATCTGTTGCTGGAATGCCGTCTGTGAAGATTGGGCGCGGTGGTAGTGCTGCGGTGAAGGGTTCGGGGTTGCAGCCGAGTTCACGAATGCAAGTTTTCTTGCCTGCGGCAGATGGGTCGTTTATTGAGTTGCCGCCCGTCTTGGTGGGACCAGATGGGTCTTTTGATGCTGCTGTGACGTTTGGCACTCCTGAACGGCAGCGACCTTTGCCCATTGGGAAGCAATTCATCCAAATGTTTGGTGTTGACGAAGATGGTAACCAGACGGTGTTAGAAATACCCGTCACCATTTCACAGCCGTTACCTGTGCCAGAGATCAACAGGGTCAGCGGTGAGCGGCCGGTGTTGAGCCCTGGTCAGAGCGTTGCGTTCAACGCGGGGACTCCGGAAACGGTTTCGTTGTCGAGGGCGGATGAGACTCTTTCCGTGGTGGGCGAGGGGTGGTCTTTCACGGTCACGGATTCCGCGTCGAATGGGAACTCCGAGAATCTGGCATTCACCAGAGATGCCCCGATGGTGTTTGCGGGTGCCGGGTTCATGCCGGGTACGCGGGCTGATGTGTGGTTGTTCTCTGAGCCAACCTTGATGGGGACAGTGGATATTGCTGCGGATGGGACTTTCGAGGCGAGTTTCGCTGTGGATAGTAATTTTGTGCCCACGGGGAATCACACCCTCCAAATTCAGGGTGTGGGTGATGATGGTTTTGTGAGGGCGGCGAACCTAGGTGTCGTCGTTGGTGACCTGGCTGACACGCCACTAGTACCTCCAGGGGTGGATCCGTTTAGTTGGTTGCCCCTGATACTGATTGCTACGGCTCTGGGTGGGATTGCGACACTGGTGGGTGTGATGGTGGCGATGAGCCGACGCCGACGTCTCGTGGGCCGCCTTCTACCCGTTGGCTAGGGCGTGGAAACTAGCGAACGAGCAGGCTTTCTTGCTAAGGGGAGGGGAGAATCGCGAGTTTTTCACTCTCCGAGCTGCTGGCGAAGAATTCCATAAATTCAGTATCGAACTCCTCGATAGTCTGCCCGAAGGCCTGCGCGAAAGCTTCCTCAAAACCTAGCGACTCAACGACAGGGTGGAAGTCGTTGAGTAAGACTTCCGGGGAGGTTTGTGAAACGAGGTATGCCATGCCCCAAGCCCCAAGCCCGTAACCCAAGCCTGAACATTCATCCGAGTAGTCCACGATCGATGTCACTGTTCGACCAGCACAGGCGCCAGAGAACTCTCGCTCGATATCGAACAGTTTGTTGCGCATCTGGTCTTCATACGTGAAGGGGTAATCACCTGCTGGCACCTCCGGCATGGTGCCTTGCTCGATGAGTTGCGCGGTGGCGTATTGGGCCATGAATTCTGCAGACCCTTCAACAAACCACACCGGACCCATAACCTCGTCCCGAGTATCTCTGTCCACAGCCTTAATGAAGGAGTGCTGCACGGCGTGCCAGTACTCATGGAACACAGTTTTTACGTCCTCAGCACCAGAGTTACCCATCATTCCGGCTAAACCCCAGGGCAACATTGTTGCAAAACGGTGAATCCCCCATTCCACGGTGCCATTGCGACCCGCAGTGCCAAAATTCGAACCCTCTGCCAAACCCTGTGCGCCAAGCCGTTGGTACTCAATCATGGAGTGTTGCTCATCACCGGCTTCGCGCTGCATACAGTCGTCATAATCCCATTCGCCACGCGAATCGCGACGTTGGCAAAACTCTGAAACCAAAGCCACCCCAGCATTAGGATCGAGACCCAATACCCAATACTCGGTGGGCCAATATAGTCCCCAGGCTTCAATCGCCAGCTCAAGAGACTCCTCAATTGCGAGGGTCACCGAAGGGTCGACATCCTCAGCGGCGAACACTTCCACTACCAATGGATCGTCAATGACGACAGTTGATTCCTCCGTTGCACAGGCAACCAAAGCGAAAGCGCTCATGGCCGCGATGATGGATATTCGCAAAGTCCTCATCCCTGCAGGGTACTTCATCGTTTCGTATCGATATCTCGGCGCGCAATAACACCCAAGCTTCGTGGCTGGTTGCCCCGGACCTTTTCAAGCTTGTGCCTACCCTTGGTGAAGCGCTTCCCTAGCCTCTGCGGGGTTCTGGTCCGTAAATTCTTCATCAGCCACGGTGTGTGAGGCGATTTCCATCGGGTCGTCAAACGCTACAAGCTCGAGCGTTCCTGCAACATGCGAAAAGGAATGCACGGAGCAGTTCGTGATGGGCTCTTTGTGGAGACCCGGAGCTGCATATTCGACTACCGAGCGGATCACCGCGCCGTGGCACACGGCGAGAATGTCTGCCTCGGGGTGCCTGATGGCGAGATCTGCCATCGTGCGAACCACACGCTTGGCCACGTCCTCTTTTGGCTCTCTGCCAGGTATTTCGGTTCCTGGTGGGTAACGGACATCAAGATCGTGTCCGTTTTGACCCTCGGCTTCGCCATAGTTGCGCTCAATGAGATCCGGAATAGGAAGCGGAGCGGGCATCTGGAGGCGCTTGGCAATGATGGTGGCTGTTTCCATTGCCCTGGAGAGTGGTGACGACACGAGAAGGTCAAAACTGTGCTGGGAGAGAATGTCACCGACCGCGGCTGCCTGAGAGCGCCCTGTGACGTTCAAGGGGATGTCAGAAACCCCTTGGATGCGTCGGATGCGGTTCCACTCCGTTTCACCGTGGCGCACAAGAAAAAAGCGGGTCATAACACTCCCTCGGCCTTTAGGCCCTGGATAACAAGGTTTAGAAACTTAGACGCCGAACCAGTTCTGACAGCGTCTCTGAAGCTCCAGCCTCAATCCTAACCGATGCGACTTTGTCAGCCTTGGTAACTCCTCTATTGATGACCACAATGGGCTTTTTGCGCTTGTGCGCGAGGGATACTAGCCGCATTCCCGTGTTCACAACGAGCGATGAGCCCGCCACCACCAAAGCCTCGGATCGATTAACCAGCGCGGCAGCCTGTTCGAACACACTCTGGGGCACAAACTCCCCGAAAAAAACCACTTCAGGTTTCACGATTCCCTGGCAGTTGGGGCAGGACGGTACGACAAAATCGGCCATCTGGGCCACATCAACGTCACCGTCCGGGCGCATTTCCCCCGACACTGCGAGGCGTACCACCCACGGGTTCGCCTTTTCGAGGAGCTCGGCGACCGCGGCCCTGGAAAAGGCCTGGTTGCAGTGAATACATCGCACCCGGTCGAGGCGACCGTGGAGATCCACGACTTTCGCGGACCCCGCTTTGTGGTGAAGAGCATCAACATTTTGGGTCATGACGCCCCCAAACATCCCCAGTGCTTCGCCACGGGCTATCGCCTCGTGCCCGGCATTTGGCGTCGCCGTGGCAAACCGAGACCACCCCAGGTGGGACCCCAACCAATAACGTTGTCGGTGCGAGTGGGAGCCCAAGAACTGTTGATAGGACATGGGGTGCCCCTTCGGAGCGCCTTCACCACGGTAGTCAGGAATGCCGGAATCAGTGGAGACCCCGGCACCGGTTAAGACGGCAACAGAGCGACCGCGGAGAACGGAAACTGCGTGGTCGATTCCCGCCTCGAGGGCAGGGTCAAGGGCGATAAGAGACATCCGGCACCTCCTTGTCGCGCAGCCATTACCCTTGAGGCTAGCGCCGGTATTTTACGAACATGTTTCCGCCCCGGGAGGGTCTCTATGAAGTGGAACACGCTCGATTCCCTTGAGCATGAAGCACTCCAGGACTACACCAACCTCACCGAGGTGGCCCTTCGCTCCCTCAGCGAACCAGCACAGGGCCTTTACATCGCAGAATCTCTCAAAGTACTTGAGCGCGCACTGAGCGCAGGGCACCAACCCCGATCCATCATCACCACGCCCCAGTGGGTTGAGAAGCTGGCGCAGCTGGAGGCCCTCCACGCTCAAGCGCTAGAACACACCCCGGTGTATGTTGCAGATCCTGCCCTCCTGGAATATCTCACGGGGTTTCATGTCCACCGCGGGACGTTGGCGAGCATGGCCCGCCCCGAGCTGCCCAGTGTTCAAAAACTGTTGACCGGCGCCCGGCGCATCGTGGTCTTGGAAAACATCGTGGATCACACAAACGTGGGTGCCATCTTTCGCTCTGTCGCGGGACTCGGCGCTGATGGCGTCATCGTTTCTCGCTCCTGTGCCGACCCTTTCTATCGCCGCAGTGTGCGCGTGAGTATGGGCACGGTCTTGCAGGTGCCCTGGACACGGGCTGGCACATGGGATGACTTGATCACCGCTCTCCACCACGAAGACTTCACCATCGCAGCATTGGCGCTCGGGAACAACGCTAGAGAACTCGGGGAGTTTGCGAAGAATCTTCCCGAGCGGCTCGCCATCGTCTTGGGTACGGAAGGGGAGGGCCTGAGCCCGGAGGCCATTGCCAGTGCGGATGTGACCGTGTCTATCCCCATGCACCACGGTGTTGATTCCCTGAACGTTGCCGCCGCCAGCGCTGTGGCGCTGTGGGCTCTGCGCTAACGGTAATTTCGCGAGCCATCGGGGACGCCCAGGGGCAACGCTTCAATGCCATCGGCCACCACCGACACCACCCCTTCTGCGCTTCGTTGCAAAAGCCCCCGGACAATCAAGGCGGAGCTCTCTCTCAGGGTGACCCGGTGGCGCTTCCACAACCCCACGCTGCAGACCACATTAACCAAGCCTGTCTCGTCTTCGACATTGAGAAAGGTGACCCCCATGGCGGTAGCGGGGCGTTGTCGGTGAGTCACCATTCCCGCTACCCACACTCTGCGACCAGGCTCTAACACCAGCATGTCGGCGACAGAGCCGACACCCCGCCCGCGAAGGGAAGTGCGCAAATACACCAGAGGGTGGTCACCGGGAGAAACACCGGTGGACACTCGATCAGCCACCATTCGTTCGTGATCACTCAGCGCCGCAAAATAGGGCAATTCCAACTCCGTGGTGGTGTGGGGGAGGTACTGCGGGTGCTCTGCCGCCACATGTCCAGCTGCCCACAACCCTTCACGCCTTCCCAAACCACAGTCCGCCAGCGCTCCTGCGCTCGCCAGCGCTTCTACCTGGCTGGTGGAAAGCCCCACTCGCCTCGCAAGGTCTCTGGCGTCGGCGAACGGTCCCTTTTCTTCCCGTTCGGTCACAATCCGTTGCGCGGTGTTTTTCCCAACACCTCGGATGCGAGAAAGACCCAGGCGAGTGACCAACCCACCATCACGCCGATGCGTGGTGGTGGGGTCTGGACCTGCGGAGTTAAACACGGAGGAGGGTGTTTCTTGTTCATAGACCAAACAGGAATCCAAACCCGTGGGGATAGCCATCCCACCACCGGGTGTTCCCACAGGTTCCACGGATGCTTCCACAAGCGAATATTGAACCGAAGGGCCCACAACCACCACACCGTGGCGTTCCGCATCAGAGACCAATGACGCCGCGGAGTAAAAGCCCATGGGTTGGGCGCGCAATAAACCTGCCAGAAAAAGAGCGGGGTAGTGCAGTTTTTGCCACGCACTGGCATAGACCAGCAGAGCAAAGGCCAGGGAATGGCTTTCCGCAAAACCAAACGCAGCAAAGGCTTGAATCATTCGGTAGACACGCTCCGCGGTGTCATCATCTAAACCGCTGGCGGCCATACCGGTAAACAGGGTCTCGCGCAGCGAGTCGATACGTTCCAACCCTCGTTTGGATCCCATTGCTCGGCGCAGTAGGTCCGCATCTTCTCCTGTGCAACCACCCACCGTCATCGCTATTTGCATCAGCTGTTCTTGAAAGATGGGAACCCCGAGGGTTCTGGATAAACACTCTTCGAGTGCCGGGTGCGGGTATTCCACCGGTTCGAGCCCTGCTTTGCGCCTGACAAAGGGATGAACAGCGCCGCCTTGAATCGGTCCTGGTCGAATCATCGCAATCTGAATGGCTAAGTCATAAAAACGCCGAGGTTGAAGCCTGGGCAACAACGCCATCTGGGCGCGAGATTCGACCTGGAAAACCCCAATGGAGTCCGCCCGACACAACATGTCATAGACACCTGCTTCATCCCGGGGAAGGGCGGCAAGCTCCCAGTCTTCACCCAGATGCTCCCTTGCCATATCAAAGGTGTCGCGAATAGCTTCGAGAATCCCTAAACCCAGAAGGTCAAACTTGACCAAGCCCATCCATTCGCAGTCGTCCTTATCCCACTGCAAAACGGTGCGATCTTTCATCCGTGCTCGTTCAATGGGCACCACTTCAGACACCGGACGATCCGTCAACACCATTCCCCCGGAATGAATACCGGTATGCCTGGGGGCTTTCAGTGCCCGCTGCGCTAACTCGGTGACACTCTCGGGGATGGTGTGATCCGTGTTTTCTGACAAAGACCTCGATCTCTCCACCTGGCGAGAAAAAGAGTCCTGTTGCCCGGGGCTATAACCGAGCGCTCTAGCCATGTCCCGCACCGCACTTTTGGGTTTGTATTCGATAACGGTGGCCACTTGAGCAGCCTGGAGCCTGCCATAGCGCTGGTAGACGTATTGGATCACTTCCTCGCGCCTGCGGGATTCAAAATCGACATCAATATCGGGTTCTTCATCCCGCAGGGCGGAAAGAAAACGTTCAAAAGGAAGGTTGTAATAAATTGAATCCACCGCGGTGATGTCCAACAAGAAACACACCGCGGAATTCGCAGCAGAACCCCGCCCCTGACACAGGATGCCCCGAGCCCTCGCAAAACGCACGATGTCGTGGACGATTAAGAAATACCCGGCAAAGTCTTTGCGCTCAATGAGCGCGAGTTCTTTCTCGATTCTCTCCCACACCGCAGCGGACGCTGTGGGGTAACGCTTGGGGACTGCTTCGTTGATCAGTTCGCGTAAATAGCTCATCGGTGTGTGCCCTTCTGGACACACCGAGGTAGGCAAGCCAGGAGACACCTTTTTGAGCGAAAAACTGAGCTCTCGAGCAATCTCCGCACTCCGCGCGATGGCCTCGCCAAAGCGCGGCAAGCGCTGGAGTTGCTGGGAACCAGAACGAAGATATCCCGCAGGCGAGGCCGGTAACCAGGAAGACAGAGCATCCATACTGCTTCTGGCCCGCACCGCAGCCATCGCCTGTGCCATCTGTGCTTCCACGGCTGTGGCGTAATGGACCAAACCTGTCACCACCGTGGAAAGGTGGTGACGCCTTGCCAGAGTGGCAAAAAAGTCATTGTGGGCGCTATCTAGGGGGTGCTGGTGGTCAAAAAGCTCCACCACCACGTTGTCAGAACCAAAGTGACCCACCAGCTCCACTAAAGCTGCTTCACTGCGTTCCTGCTCCACTTTTGTGGGCATTCGGTGTGGGGCAAGGGGGCTGCGAACGGACCCCTTGCGGCATCCGGTCAGCACCAACCATTCACCCTGGGCATGCTCAGCCAAGACGCCCACATCCGCGGTCATGGTGCCTTTTTCTTCGGTAGCCAAATGCGCTTGGGTCAGAGCAGCGGAAAGCTGGTGATACCCCGTTTTACCCTTAGCCAGTGCCAGAAGGTGTGCGCCTGGGGGGTCGGGGGAGTCGCCCCTGGGCTGTGAGGTTCCCAACGTAATCTCTGCCCCAAACACGGTGGGCATCTGGTGCGCCGCAGCCGCTTCTGCAAACCGCACCGCGCCATAAAACCCATTGTGATCTGTCAGCCCCAAGCCCTTAAGCCCTAGCTCGGCGGCTCGTTCGACCAGTTTTTCGGGTGCGGAAACGCCATCGAGAAAGCTAAAGCTGCTGTGCACGTGGAGTTCCGCATAGGGAATTTCATCACCTTCGTTTTTTTTCTTTTCTGGCGCCTCGTAGGGATGGCGATGAGCAGACCAGGCGGGAGCGTCGCCACCATCACCCGGTGGTGGCGACGCAGTAGCTTTCTGGTGACCGCGCAGCCGTTGTTCGTGTTCTGACCAGGGAATAGGTGGGTTGTTCCACCCCACTAGTCATACCGGGCTTCCAGAAACCAGCGGTTGTGTTGCTGGGCGCTTACTAGCCATCCCATGCCGTGGTCATCAATAAGTTGAACCCGGTGCAAAAAGCGGCTCTGGGTGGGATCCCACCACTTTTCCCAGACCGGCCACGGCCCCGCCCAAGACACCACCACAAGGCGCCTGGAACCCCACACCAGGGCACGAGGGGGAAGCGAAAGCTGTGCGTGTTCTGAGATCACAACAGGCTCTTCACCCGCGGCCAGAACAATAACCTCGATCGGGGTGGCAAAAACTGTTCCCGGCAGAGGGCTGGGCAGAGCACCCGGCAGGGGGCCGGGTGCTTCTTGCTCGCGCACGCTATCTCCCCACGGAGTCAGCACCTGGGTTTCTGATGCCACCCGAGAAACACGGGGGCTTGCGGTCATGACGCCACCGGCACCGACCATGCTTTGCACGCGCGAGAGAACATGGTGAACCCTGGCGTCGGGACCTTGCCCCCACAAACCTGGTTCGTGTGCCGAGACTTCTTCGGGTGAAAGTGCTTCACACCTCACCCATGACACCGCCACGGGGAATCCCGAACCTTCGCCCTGCTGATCCCGGAAACACTGTTCTAGCTGCCAACGGACTCGATCCACCACATCCGATGCTTCAAAGTAACGGGGGTGTTGCCATACCCGTTGGTGGGTGGTGTCGTTATCAAAACCGAGGGTGATACTGACCTGTGTGCAGACCACACCAGCTGAGCGGAGCGTTGTCGCATACTCTTCCACAGGAACACGAAGGGCAAAGCTCACCTGATCCACCGATACCAACGCTTCCGGTAGCTCGATGCGTCGCACAGGGTCCACAGGTGCTTGCTTCATCTCTAAGAACGTGTGGCCAGTCCCCGAAGCTAAGCGATAGAGCCGCTCACCGTTGACACCTAAGCGTTCACGAATTGCCTCCAAGCCCAGCGCCACAAATCCACCCAGGGTGGTGACCCCCAACCGTAGAAGCAACGAAACGGTAGAAGGGTCGTGAAGGGTCTCCACTGAGACATCGGATAAGAATTCAGCTGACGCACCCTTTTCCACGCTGTGGAGGGGGTAGTTATCAGTGGCGTGTTGGGCAGCAATCACGGCGCTAAAAAGGTCATCGGCAATCCCAATGCGTGCTGTAGCGAGGGGTTCACTAACCACCATGGCTTCTCGCAGCATGCGCGCCGCTGCTTCTTCACTGCCATAAAAACGCTCTAACCCTCTGGCGTGAAAAGCAACAAGGCCGGGGGAGAGCAGCGAATGATCCGGCACACACTGCGCCAAATCAATCACCACACGGTCAAAGGCGCGCCGGTCACGTTCCGCCTGGTGAGCAGTCAAAACCAACTGAGGACACATTAGGTGAGCGTCACGGCGACGCATTCCTACCCGCACGCCAGCATCAAGGGCTTCTGGTGAGCATTCGCTCACCAGGCCTTTGTGCACAATTGCGACCGGCACGCCAGGTACCACTTCGGGAAGAGAATCATCACCATAGGCGCTGACCACAGACCAGCCTGGGCACCACAAAACAAGCGCGCGGCGCATCATCAGCCCACCTGCCGTTGGGTGTTGATATCAATGACCGGCGCCTTGGGCGCCACATCGTGGGAGCCAAAGGCATCAATCATCAACTCAGCCCGCCGCACGGGCTGGCCGTGACGCGGTGTTGCTTCAATCAAGACCTGGTGTTCATGCAAAAGCCCACCGCCTTCGTATGCGCCACTCCACTGGTGGCGCACAGCGATACTGGCTTCGCATCGTGGCCACGCCTGTCGCACCAAAAGAGTCGCTTCCCGCTCGCGTAAGCGACCACTGAGCGTGGACAACATGCGATCAGAGGGTGCCGCCACAGAGCCAAGGGCAACAATGCCCACCACATCGATTAGTGCGCCCACAACGGATAGCCATTGTGTGCCGGGGTAGGGGATAAGAACCAGGCGGTCCACGTTCACACCCAGTTCAGTGGCTGCCGCCACGCCCGCATCGGGTATTCCCACCAAAGCACACCAGGTTCCCTTAGTCGTGGCTTCCGCCACCAAACTCCAGAGCAGAGAAGCAGAAGAATCCACCTGGTAAATTGCGCCCCGCTGCATACCCCCTTCGGGGAATAACCCTTCGAGGCCTGATGCCACAGGGAAGACGTGATGCTCCGCACTAACCGCCTGCATGGCATGAATGCGTTGCTGCAACGCAAAAACATCAGGGCGCCTAGGCGGCGACCCCTCCAGAGTGAGTGCGGGGGACATAGGACTATATTCGAACATTTGTTCGATTGTGTCAACACCCACTGACAGTGGACAAAGACTAAAGACTGCTTCCTAGCGTTTCCCACGCAAAAAGTTCATCGTCTAGCCTGAGAATCCCTACGGTGGGGATAAAAACAGCCTAAAAAACTAGTTACTCTCCAACGCCCCCAAAAGGTAGCGCTCCAGCGTTGACTCGGGGGAGCCAGAACCACCGTGTTGGCCTTGGAACTGAGAAGTGCCATCGCTCCCACACAACCCGAGGATTCTGCTTGCGCCCCCGGGGTGCTGGCTGATCCAGTCGGTGAGGTCATAGACCGAGCCATCGATGATGCTCCAGCAGCTTTCTTCCGAATTATTTTGAGACACGGTTTCGAGAGTCAGGACCATCATTCCTGGCGCTTGCGCGCCATCAGCAGGAGTGTCGGTCCATTCTTCGCCCTCTTGGACATCATCAGCCAAGCGTGTCTCTTCTGTGACATCTGCAACAGATTCTTCGCTGGAAGAGCCCACGCCATCCTCTGTGGCGCTACCTGTTGCGCAGGCAACCAAAAACAATGGGGCAAAAAAAAGGAAAGCAAGTTTTTTCATAGCTGAAATATAGCGATTTTGGGTGAGCATTAGCAGGGAGGGTGAGCCTCCACCAGAAACTCAATCACTCCCAGAAACCATCAGAGAGAACATGCCTCCACGAACTCCATCAGGCCAAGCTGAGCATCTGCAATTTGGGTGGGAAGCTGCGCAAGGGCTGCGACGGTGGGATCACCGAGGGTCACCACAATCGACTCGACACTGCGGGAAACCTTTTCGTGGGAAACGTTGAGTTCAGGATCCAATGGCTCGAGGGCATTGAAGTCATCCAGCAGATCGCCCAATTTTGTCGCGTAGGTCGCAAACCCTGCGGGGTTGGTGGCAGCAAGAACCACGGTTTCTCGCATCTGACCCAAAATGACCGCGGATTCAGCACAGACTTGGGCCGTGGAAACCGTTTCGGCAACCGATTGGGGAGAGCACCCACTAAGGAGGGCGAGTGTTAGTGCGAATAATCCTGTGGTCCGTTGCCTTTTCACGGCATCACTGTATCGGGCCTTCTGTGGGAAGTGCCGCCTGATCGTGAAGGGTAACGGTGTCACGATAGGTTGGAAATCTACAGTCCGTAAGCGTCGTCAGGATCCGGCATGACACCTTCCCTTTCCGTCCGGGTTTCAGCAGAATTTTTGGGCACCCTGGTTCTTGTCCTCGGTGTTGTGGGTTCGGGAATCATGGCCAACGATCTCAGCGCCGACCGAGGTATCGCTTTGTTGGGCAACACGCTTTCTACCATCCTTGTCTTGGCCGTCTTGATTTATCTTTTTTTGCCTGTTTCTGGCGCTCATTTCAACCCTGTCGTCAGCCTCGTAATGGTGTGGGAAAAAGCCCTGTCTGTGGGCCACGCAGCCCTCTTCATCCCGGCACAAATTACCGGGGGAATTGCAGGAGCCATGCTGGCGAACCTGCTCTTTGATCTTCCCCTGGTTGAGCTATCCACCACTGATCGGGTCAGCACAGGAACATTGATGGGGGAAGTCATTGCAACGGCCGGGCTCATCATGATCATTCTGATCGCCGTGAGGCGCAATCAAGCCGCTCTCTTGGTCTGGTTGGTACCAGCATGGATCGGCGCTGCGTACTTCTTTACCTCTTCCACCTCTTTTGCCAACCCGGCAGTGACCGCGGGTCGCATGTTCTCCGATACGTTTGCTGGCATCGCACCCTCTTCGGCACCGGGGTTCATCACCGCACAAATTGTGGGAGGCGCAATCGGTGCCCTGCTGGCCTTGGTTTTTATTCGGAGACGGTGACGAACCTCCCGATTGAGGGAGGCAAGACCTACTGTCCCGACCTATTTTTTCGCTGCAGGCATGGTTGAGAGAGGTCGTGGGCTGCGCAGGCGGACGGTGCGTTCGACACTCTGGGATTCGCTGCAAGCGACTATTGTGGGGAAATAGTTTTGTTGGAGTCGGCGAAAGAGTTTTGTGTGACAGGTGTAAGTGGTGGACCAAGGGGAGCTGGAAGCGGCTTTGTTTCTCTGAGCGGTCTCACCAAATCTTTTGGTGAGGTAGCAGCGGTGTCACACCTTGACCTCGATGTCGAGCAGGGGGAATTTTTTTCCATGCTCGGACCCTCGGGTTCAGGAAAGACTACTGTTTTGCGTCTGATCGCCGGTTTTGAAACCGCCACGAGTGGCACCATCACAATTGATGGTGAAGATGTCACCCAGTTTGCTCCTTTTGACCGGACTGTTAATACGGTCTTTCAGGACTATGCACTCTTTCCCCACATGTCTATCCAGGAAAATGTCGAATACGGCCTGAAAGCTAAAAAGGTCGCAAAAGATGAACGCTCTCGACTGGCGACAGAATCTATCGAATCGGTCAAGCTGGGCCATCTCGCCGACCGTCGTCCTCACCAGCTCTCAGGCGGACAGCGCCAGCGCATTGCGTTGGCCAGGGCCCTTGTGATGCGTCCTAAGGTGTTGCTGCTCGATGAACCCTTAGGCGCATTGGATAAGCAGTTGCGTGAAGAAATGCAGTCGGAGCTGAAGCGCATTCAGCGAGAGTCGGGGATTACCTTCGTCTTTGTCACCCATGACCAAGACGAAGCAATGCGCATGAGTGATCGGATTGCCGTCTTCAATGCGGGACGAATCGAACAACTGGGGTCACCCGTATCGGTTTACGAGAAGCCGAAAACCGCATTTGTTGCGGGGTTCCTCGGAGCGTCGAACCTGATTCACGGACCAGAGGCGGAAGCGCTCTTTGGTTCCCCAGAGCTTGTGAACCTGCGGCCGGAAAGGGTTATGCTTCGCGGCTCTGGCACAAAGGCTCGTTCGGGGGAGTCCAGCGCGGACGCTGTGGTTACCGACGTCTCCTACACCGGCCCCAACACGGTGTACTTAGCCACAACGGCCGGGGGAAGCGTGTTGGCTTCCACCAGGCTCAACCAAGAATTGCCGGCAGACTTTCGCGAGTTTGTGCCCGGAGACAAAGTTGTTGCGGTGTGGCAGAACAGCCACGTCTCAACAATTCCACAAGACAAAAGGCTCACGCCAGAGAGAAGTGTGTAATGAAGACCAAAAAAGTAGGTGTCGTTTCGCTTGTTGCGGTATCGGCCCTCATTCTGAGTGCCTGTGCTGGCACCAGTGAAGTGACATTGGATGTCCCTGACATCCCCATGATTGAAGAAGTTGGGGCCTTTGAAGGCGAACTCAACATCGTCAACTGGGCAGGATTTGTCGAGCCAGCCTGGACCGACCAGTTCACCACCGACACCGGCTGCACCGTTAACTCTCGTGCCGCAGGAACCTCGGATGAAATGGTCACCCTGATGCGTTCTGGTGAGTACGACATCGTTTCTGCCTCCGGCGACGCAGCACTGCGTCTCATCGTTGGTGGCGATGTTCAGCCTCTGAACGTTGAATTGATCCCCAACTTCGGTGACGACATTGCCCCCGGCATGGTGGGTCAGCTGTATGACACCGTCAACGGCATGCCCTATGGCGTGCCCATCGGCCGTGGCGCAAACCTTCTTCAGTACAACGAAGATGTCACCGGTGGAGCTCCTGAAAGCTGGGATGTTGTCTGGGAAACTGACAGCCCCTACGCCGGAAAGATCACCGCGTATGACGCACCCATCTATATCGCCGACGCTGCGGTATACCTGATGTATCACCAGCCAGAACTGGGTATTGAAAACCCCTACGCGCTGGACCAAACCCAGCTCGATGCAGCCGTTGAACTGTTGAAGCAGCAAAACGGCATTATTGGCGAGTACTGGTCTGACGCCGTCGCTCAGATCACTTCGTTCGTGGGTGGAAACACCGTGGTCGGAACCTCATGGGAAGTTCTGCGTAAGTTCGCAGACACCCCCAGCATCAAGACCACCCTTCCCGTTGAAGGTTCGACCGGTTGGTATGACGCATGGCTCGTAAGCTCTTCGACTCCTAATGTCAACTGTGCCTATGCCTGGATGGATTACACCAGCCAGCCATCCGTCAACGGAGCGATCGCAATGAACTTCGGTATGGCACCAGCCAACACCGCGTTCTGCGCCTCGAGCGACGAAGCCCAAGCACACTGTGATGAGTACGCCGCCGAAGACGAAGAGTTCTTCGACCGTATTTGGGCATGGACCACCCCCATCGAGCAGTGCCTCGATGGACGCACTGACGTCGCCTGCACCAGTTTCCAAGACTGGACTAACGCTTGGCTGACGGTCAAGGGATAATCCCTTCGTGTGGCGGGGCTTTCGAGCCCCGCCACACACCCACTCGATGAGGACACCATGGATAACACGCTTCAGAGTGACGCGGTGAGCGCGCCCGGGCAGGAAACTAGCTCTCGCAAGCAGTCCAAGCCAGTGTCTACTTTCTTGTACCACCGGGAAAAATTCCGTCTCGGTGCCCTCTTAGCGCTTCCTATGACCTGGCTCGTCGGCGTGTACATCGTCTCTCTGTTTCTCCTGCTGATCACCGCCTTCTGGGTTGTTAACCCCTTTACTTCCCGGGTCAGCCCTGGCTTCACACTGGATAACTTCATTAGCGTTTTCACCGTTCCCGCCTATCTCTCAACGTCTCTTCGTACGTTGGGAATGGCACTGGCGGTGACCGCCATCTCTGCCCTTTTAGCGGTTCCCTTGGGTATCTATATGGCGAAGCTCGCTTCCCCGATGATGCGCAACCTCCTCGCTGTGGCCATTACCTTGCCCCTTTGGGCGGGATACCTGGTCAAAATCTTGGCCATGCGCTTGGTCTTTACCGAAAACGGCTTCATCAACTGGGCTTTGGGCTCGGTGGGTGTGTCGAGTCCAGGCTTCACGATGTGGACCGCAATTATCACCCTCACTTACCTTTGGTTCCCCTATATGGCTTTGCCTGTTTTTACCGCTATCCGCCAGATACCCGGCAATCTTTTTGACGCTTCCTCTGACCTTGGAGGCAAAGCCTTCATGACGATTTTCCGCGTTGTGTTACCCCTCATCGTGCCGGCGATAATCGCTGGCTCGGTGTTCACCTTTTCGCTCAGCCTGGGTGACTACTTGGCGGCACGCTTCACCGGCGGTGCCACCCAAATGATTGGCAGCATCATTGCTTCCAACATCAACTTGAACCCCCCAGTGGCCGCAGCGTTTTCTATGGTGCCCATCGCCTTTGTTGTCATGTATTTGATGGTTGCCAGGCGTACCGGATCTTTGGAAAGGATGTAGCCGATGCTTCGCGTTTCCCGATCAACACGGCTTGTTTTTCTATCCATCGTCGCGGCGATCATCATTTTTATGTATCTTCCGCTCCTCGTGGTAGTGCTCAACAGCTTCAACAAAGCCCAGCTTTCTGAGTGGCCCATTCGAGAGTTTTCCCTCGACTGGTGGCACTTTGCTGCCACCTACGAACCCATTCGGGCGGCCTTGCTCAACTCCGTGATTGTGGCGTCTGCGGCAATGGTTTTTGCCGCGGTATTTGGCACCCTCGTGGCGTTTGCACTCAACCGGTACGAGTTCTTTGGCAAAAGCACGGTAAACCTGCTTGTTGTATTGCCGATTGCGTTGCCCGGCGTCGTGACCGGTGTTGCGTTCTCCAATACATATTCAAACTTCCTCAGCCCCATCGGAATAGATATTGGCTATTTCGGTTTGATAGTGTCCCACGCGACCTTCTGCATTGTGATGGTGTTCAACAACGTTTTTGCCCGAATGAAACGAATGAATCCCTCTTTGCAAGAGGCTTCTTTAGACCTTGGCGCAGGACTCTGGGAAACGTTCCGCCTGGTCACTTTCCCGCAGTTTCGCTCGTCTTTCATTGCTGGTGCGCTGCTTGCTTTCGCGCTGAGCTTTGACGAAGTCTATGTCACCATCTTCACCGCCCCACCAGGCGTTGACACATTGCCTTTGTGGATCCTCAAAGAAATGTCCAGGCCCAACCAAGCAAGTGTGGTCAACGTGGTAGCGACAGTGATTATCTTGCTGTCGCTGATTCCCGTTTACATTTCGCAACGGCTAGCCAGAGCTGACGACGAGTCAGCGTAAGCGAATCCAGCTCCCCGCTACTGCCCGATAAAGGACATCACGTGCTTGAGCCTCGTGTAGTCCTCAAAGCCGTAGGCAGAGAGGTCCTTGCCATATCCCGAGTGCTTGAAGCCACCGTGGGGCATCTCAGCGACAAGGGGGATGTGGCAGTTGATCCACACGGCACCAAAATCAAGCTGTTTCGCGCTGCGCATCGCACGACCGTGGTCTTTCGTCCACACACTCGAGGCGAGCCCGTATTGGACGTCGTTGGCAAGTCCGAGCGCTTCTTCTTCAGATGTGAAGCTCTGCACCGTAATGACGGGCCCAAAAGTTTCCTCTTGAATCGCGGCATCCTTCTGGCCTAGCCCTGTGATGACCGTGGGCTCAATGAAGTAACCCGATGCTCCCTTACGAACACCGCCCGTTGCAATAGAGGCGTGGTCGGGAAGAGCGTCGATGACGCCCAGTACTCGGGTCAGCTGCGCTTCGCTGTTGACCGGGCCATAAAAGCTATTGGGGTCTGCTGGCATTCCGGTGGCAACGTTGCCAGAAATCCACTCCGTCAGGGCAGACACGAATTCATCGTGAATGTCCTTGTGGACTAACACCCGGGTAGCGGCAGTGCAGTCTTGGCCGGCATTGAAGTAACCGGCGATGCCGATGCCTTCGACAGCAAGAGCAATGTCGGCATCGGAGAACACGATGACGGGTGCTTTGCCACCGAGCTCCAGATGCACCCGCTTTAGATCCTGCGAAGCAGCCTTAGCCACCTCCATACCTGCGCGCACCGAGCCGGTAATCGACACCATTTGTGGAATCTTGTGGTCAATCAGTGCAGCGCCCGTAGTCCGGTCACCGGTGAGCACGTTCACCACGCCGGGGGGAAGGTGCAGGGAACAAATCTCTGCCAACAGCAGGGTGCTCTGTGGCGTGGTATCGGAGGGCTTCAACACTGTCGTGTTTCCCGCAGCAACAGCTGGTGCAAATTTCCAGACCGCCATGTTCAGGGGATAGTTCCACGGTGTTACCTGGCCGATAACCCCGATCGGCTCGCGACGAATGAAAGAGGTGTGGTCTTTCATGTATTCCCCGGCACTGCGGCCTTCAAGATTTCTCGCCGCACCAGCGAAGAATCTAATCTGGTCAACGCTGACCATGATTTCATCGTCAACAAGTGAACCTCGGGGCTTTCCTGTGTCTTGCGACTCTAGGTCAGCGAATTCTTCTGCCCGCTTTTCCATTTCATCCGCAATGCGAAAAAGCGCCAGCTGGCGCTCGCCCGGTGTCGTGTCGCCCCAACCTTCAAAAGCAGCGTCCGCGGCACGGTAGGCAGTGTCGACGTCCTGGGCATTGGACACGGGGGAGTGGGCATAAACACCTTCGGTAGAAGGGTCTATGAGAGGGATGGTTTCTTGAGATGTGGACTCAACGTACGAGCCGTTGACAAAGTTTTTCAGGGTCGGAGTAGTCATCCCAAAATTCTAACCCTTAGCCCGCACGGCCGGGGAGAAAAGGGTATTTGCATGTGCTTACCCGTGGCGGGGGCTGGGAACAAAAAACCCCCAGAAGGAAAGTTTCTGGGGGTTTTTGAGGCCTGAACCTCGATGTTGCAGTGTGTGCGCGAAGGGGGACTTGAACCCCCACGCCCGTTAGGGCACTAGCACCTCAAGCTAGCGCGTCTACCAATTCCGCCATCCGCGCGCAGTCCATCGATTGTGTACACGACTCGACCAAGTGATGACATTACCACTAAAGTCCGCCGCGCATCGAGGTATTGGCACTAGCGTTGGGGGATGGGCGTGCTGGAGGCAATACTGCTGGGAATTGTGCAGGGTCTTACAGAGTTTCTCCCCGTTTCCTCTAGCGCCCACGTGCGTATTGTGGGCGAATTTTTGCCCGGATCGATGGATCCTGGCGCCACTTTCACCGCCATCACCCAGATTGGTACCGAGGTGGCCGTTCTGGTCTACTTCGCCAAAGACATTGGGCGCATCATCAGCACCTGGTTTCGATCGCTTTCTGGCCGAGCGTGGTGGCATGATGCTGAATCGGGAGCCAGAAGCGATGCCCGCATGGGGTGGCTGATTATCGTCGGAACTCTGCCGATTGTTCTGATTGGGTACACCGCTCAGGAATACATTCGAGGAACTTTCCGTTCCCTCTGGCTCGTCGCAACGGTCCTGATTGTTTTTGGTCTGGTGTTAGCAGCAGCAGACGTGTGGGGCAAGAAATACCGCGATCTGCAAGCGCTGACACTGTCCCATGGACTGATGTTTGGTTTTGCCCAGGCCCTGGCCCTGGTGCCCGGGGTCTCTCGCTCCGGTGCCACCATCGCGATGGGGCGCGCGCTCGGATATGACCGAGTGTCTGCCGCACGGTACTCCTTCCTCCTCGCCATTCCCGCTGTCTTGGGCAGCGGGTTTTATGAATTGACCACCGCGCTGGGGGAGAGCGCTCAGGCGGGGCCGTTTACGCTGCTGGATACCGCTGTGGCGACTGTTATCGCGTTTGGTGTGGGTTTGGCGGTTATCGCCTGGCTGATGCGTTACATCAGCACCAGGAGCTTTATGCCCTTTGTGATTTACCGTCTCGGCCTGGGCAGTGTGTTGCTGGTTTTACTGGCCACAGGAGTATTGCAACCGCTGTAGTTAGCCCTCGCCAGAGGTGGGGCGATCTGGCCTGCTCTGCAAGTACTTTTCAAATTCTTCAGCGATGGCTTCGCCTTTAGCCTCGGGGGCGTCAGCAGCGTCTCTTGCCTGCTCCAAACCTTCGATATAGGCGGTCATATCGTCGTCATCCGAGGCCAGCGCATCAATGCCCTCTTCCCACCGCATCGCCTCGAGCTCGAGATCGGTGCGATCGGTTGTGATGCCCACCCGGTTCTCTAGCTCCTCCAACAAAGCAAGGGTCACTTTAGGGGAGGGGGACGTGTGGACGTAGTGGGGGACGTGAGCCCAAAGGTGCAGGGAAGGTATGCCTGCCTCCGCCGCAGCAAGGGAAAGAACCGTCAACACCCCCACGGGTCCCTCGTAACTGGATTTTTCAATATCGAAGTGATCTCTGATGGCCTGGTCATCACTGGTACAGGTCACCTTGACAGGCCGTGAGTGTGGGACATCAGCGAGCATCGCACCGAGGAACACAATGGCTTCAATTCCCTCGCTGAGCGCGTGGTCCACCATCTGCTGGGCAAAAGATTTCCACAGCCTCGAGGGCTCGTGTCCCACCAACACGTAGGGGGAGTCGTCATCGCCTAAGAGGGGTTCAAAGAGAGTGACGGTGGGCCAGATGAGGAAACGTGACCCATCAGGACCCTGTTCCACCTCCGGCCGGGCCATGTGGAAGTCGAAATACTCTTCTGGATCGATTTCCAGTAGTGGTTCGTGACCAGATTGGTCAACAATCATTTGGGCTGCGGTGGTTGCGGAGTCTCCCGCGTCATTCCATCCCTCAAACGCAACAATCAGCAGTGTGCTGGGGTCACTCAGGGGAACACCAGTCATGCAACCTCCAAACTCTTGACCCCACTCTACTGGGCACACTCGCTAGTAGACTGCGTGGTTGTGACCAAAATTTCCCCTGGCGCCGTGCTCTTTGACATGGATGGCACCATTATCGACTCTGAGCCCTACTGGATGGCTGCCGAACGTGAGCTTGTCGAAAGCTTTGGTGGCACCTGGCGGGACGAACAGGGCTATGCCCTGGTCGGCTCTGGTTTGTGGAACACCGCAAGCCTTTTACGCTCCGAAGGCGTAGACCTTCCCCACGAGGAGATCATTACCCATCTTTCTGCCACGGTGCGCGCCCAGGTGGCCGCTGTGATTCCGTGGCGGCCGGGTGTAAGGGAAATGTTGGGCGAGGTCCTGGGTGCCGGGATTCCCTGCGCTTTAGTGACAATGTCGATTGGTCTTAACGCCCGGGCACTTTCTGACGCTCTCGATCGGGAATTGGGCCAAAAGGTATTTGGTGCCATCATTTCCGCCGATGACGTCACCCACCCCAAGCCAGACCCTGAAGCCTATTTGGCAGGTGCTACTGCTCTTGGCGTGAACATCCATGACACGATCGCGTTCGAAGACTCCAGCTTTGGCGCTGCCAGCGCTTTTTCTGCCGGCGCTGTAACCATTGGAATTCCCCTGCATGTGGATATTCCCCACACCTTTGCCCACGAGCTGTGGGATTCGATGGCTGGAAAAACCCTTCTCGATCTCGAACAGGCTTACCATCGCCACCGGAGGACAGAGTGAGCCCGCATCGTGGAGCCTTCGTGGTGGGCGATCATGTTCAACTTCGAGGGCCCAAAAACACCCTGCACACCATCACTTTGGAAGCAGGCGGTGAATTTCACACCCATAAGGGAGTTATTTCCCACGATGCTCTCCTGGGTTCACCCGAAGGGTCTGTCGTCAGCACGGACGCCGGGACCGCATATCTCGCACTGCGACCGCTGTTGGGAGACTTCGTGCTCTCGATGGCGCGGGGAGCAGCAATCATTTACCCCAAGGATGCAGCTCATATTGTCGCCATCGCCGACATCGCTCCCGGTCACACTGTGATGGAAGCAGGCGTGGGCTCTGGATCCCTCAGCATGTCGCTGCTTCGAGCTGTCGGCGAGAAGGGAAGGCTCCTCTCCATTGAGCGGCGGAGCGAATTTGCGGACATTGCGAAAGCAAACGTTGAAATGTTTTTTGGCGGGATGCCCCAGCAATGGTCTGTGGAAATCGGAGACTTCGAAGACCGTGCACTCGAGCAGGAACCCGACAGCGTTGACCGGATCGTGTTGGATATGTTGGCCCCCTGGGACTGCGTGGAAGCAGTCAGCCATGCACTCATTCCCGGCGGCGTGGTAACGATTTATGTCGCCACGGTCACGCAGCTTTCTCGTGTCGTTGAAGCGTTCCGGGTGACCGGGCGTTACACCGATCCGTACTCAGAAGAGGTATTGATTCGCCCCTGGCACGTCGAAGGGCTCGCTGTGCGGCCCGAACACCGCATGATTGGACACACCGGTTTTGTGATGACAACCAGGCTCCTGGCCCCAGGAGCTGTGCTACCAGAAACTAAGCGGCGCGTGGCGAAGCCTGAATATTCCGAAGAAGACGTCGAGCTGTGGACGCCAGGTGCCACCGGGCAGCGCCACGGGAGCGACAAAAAAATCCGCCAAACGGTGCGTCAAGCCCAAGCTCGAGCGACTCGGTCTCGCAAAGCTTCCGAGTAGACCGACAAAGTAGACTCGTCGTATGCCTCAGTTTTCTCTGCCTTCTGTCCTTGGTCTCGCAGCCGTTGTTGCCCTGGTTGGCGGAGGAATAGGAACTGCTGTTGTTCTCTCTGCAAACGCTCCAGAGGAATGCACCTCTGCCCTCCAAGCCGGTACTACTTCCGACCTTGTTTCGGTGACGCCAAGCCTCGAGGGGCTTCCGCGCGCGTCCTTCCCCACCCCGCTCGTGAGCGACGGGCGGCAGTTGAGTGTGTTGGCGGAAGGTGCGGGGGAGCCCGCCCGGGCAGGTGGCTTCGTTGACTTCGACGTCAGTGTCTTTGTCGGCTCGGATCAAGAACTGCTTACCGCCTCGAGCTACCTCGAGGGTGACCCTGTTCGACGACCCGTGCTCTCGGAATTCCCCGATTTCTTCGGAAGCGTATTGGAGTGCCAAAAACCCGGCGCCACCGTGGTGATCACCTCCACTGTCGAAGATGTTTTTGGTCCTATTGAGGACGATGGCTATCTGCAATCAGATTCCACGATTGCCTTGGTAATCGATGTGCGAAACACCTACCTCGCCCAAGCAGATGGCTCCCCCCGGCTTCCCGAATCAGGGCTCCCCACCGTGGTGCAGGCACCCACTGGTGAGCACGGCCTCAGTTTCCCCAACGCCCCCATTCCCAGGGACCTCCGCGTCGCAGTGCTCAAGAAAGGCGAGGGTGCCATCGTGGAAGAAGGTGGCTTCGTCACCGCCACTTTCACCGGAGCGGTGTGGAATACCCGCACTGTCTTCATCTCCTCCTTTGACCAGCGGGTTCCCCTGTCCTTGCGGGCAACCGACGTGACCACTTCACTCAGCGGCGAGGGTGTTATTCCTGGACTGGCACAGGCGCTGATTGGTCAAAGTGTGGGATCCCAAGTACTGGTTTCCATCCCACCCGACTTGGGATATGCAGAGGATTCCCTACCGCCTGGAGTGCCACCTGGTGCCACCCTGGTCTATGTCTTTGACATTTTGGGCGTGAATAACTAGCCCCAGAATTGCTCAGTCGCATTAGGATGACCGCGTGAGTATGAGCAATAGTGGCGTTCGGCCCGAAGACAGGCTTTTTCACCTGATTTTGGCGCTAATGTCGAGCTCCTTTGGTTTGACAAAAGATCAAATACTGGGGAGTGTCCGCGGTTATGCCGCAGACGGCGACCAGGGGTCTTCCGCAGAGACGCTAGAGCGACGATTTGAGCGAGACAAGGATGCCCTGCGGGATCTGGGAATCCCTCTCGAAGTCTCCATTCCCGCAAGCGAAGACGCCAACAACCGTTTCACCACTTATCGCATTCCCAAGGGCGATTACCACCTGCCCGAAAACGTCGAATTCACCGCTACGGACATTGCCTTATTGAATCTGTCCGCGGCCCTGTGGCAGGAGGGCACCCTCTCCGCTGATGCCCGCGTGGCTCAAATGAAACTGGCCTCCTTTGGAGTGACAATCACCGAATCACTCATCGGTTACGCCCCGGTCATTTCGACTAGAGATCCGGCTCTCACCAGGGTTCGTGACGCCATCGACGAAGGCGTCACGATGGGCTTTGAGTATTTGAAGCCGGGGGAGATGTCAGCCACCACAAGGGAGGTGTCGCCCTGGGCGTTGGTCAGCCATGAGGGACGGTGGCACGTCTATGGCCATGAAACTTCGTCCAACACGGCAAAGACTTTTCTGCTGCGCAGGATTGTCTCTCCCGTTGTCCTAACGAAGTCACCCGCAGCCGAAGCACCAGAGAACGTCACCGAGATGGCGGTACACGCTTTGGAGGAAATCTTCCTCCAACAGGTTGCTGTGCTCGAGGTAGTGCCACACTCTGATGCGTGGAGCGTGCTCTCCACCAGAACACAGACCGAAATCTCCGGGGACACTCTCCGCGTTCACTACACAGACTTGGCTATTTTTGCCGATGAGCTGACCTCTTTCGGAGATGACGTGATCGTCGCAGAGCCTGCGGCACTGGTGAATGCAGTCGTCGCAAATCTCCGGGCACTGGTGGCACACCATGAGTAATTCCTCTCTGGCGCCCGCAAGCGACAAATTGCTCTTGCTGCTCTCGATCGTCCCCTATGTCCTTGACCGTGGGGAAGTGTCCGTGGCGGAGGTCGCGCTTCAGTTCAAACGCGATGAATCAGAAATCATTCGGGCCGTGGAAATGATTGCCTGTGCAGGAGTCCCAGGCGACGCCAGCGCCTATTCGCACCTGGATCTTTTCGATATTGACTGGGACCTGTTTGAAAACGATCGCCGCATAACGTTTTGGAACACCATCGCACTCGATAGCAAACCTCGCTTCTCCGCCCGGGAAGCATCGGCCTTATTGGCGGGTTTGCAATACCTGTCCAGCCATCCCGCGTACGCCGGCAGGCCTGACGTGCAAGCCCTCACCGGCAAACTTCGCCAGGGCACCGGCGCCGGGCCATCGAACCGCATCGTGGTAAATACCCCCGCCACAGAGGAACGTCTGATCATCATCAGCGCCGCCATCGACGCGAAGGTTTCGGTGAGTCTGACCTATTACAACAAGCGGGGGGAATCAGGCCCTCGCACCATCGACCCCCTTGTTGTGGAATCCCGCGATGCGATTTGGTATGTCCGTGCCTTCTGCCACACAAGGCAAGCACTGCGCACCTTCCGTATCGACCATATGGACAACGTGCTGGTCACCGATGTCCCTCAGGGTGACCACGAGACATTGACGACTGCACTTCCTGCTGAATTGTTCGAACCTAGCCAGGACGACATTGTCGTGACGCTCGAATTTCCGGTGAGCGCATTGCCCCTCATCGCTGACTATTTGCCCAGGGGCCTGAAGGCACCCCGAGGCAGTGCCACGGTGAGCGTCGAGGTGCCCTTCGCCCATTACGGCTCACTGACCATGTTTGTCGGCGCTTTTTCCCACGTGGTGCGGATTGCCGGCCCCGGAACTGCTCGCCAGGCGGTGGTGGATTTCGCGAACAAGGCTCTCGCTCACTATCCCGCCTCTTCAGGGACCCCCTGATACACTTTCGTCAATACTCTGGCTAGGGAAAGGCAATCATGGGCAGCAATCTCGGTGGATGGACAGGTCTGGTACTGATTCTTGTCGTCATTCTGTTGTTTGGTGCGCCCAAGCTTCCGGCCCTCGCTAAGAGTGTTGGTCAGTCACTGAAGATTTTCAAGAGCGAAGTGCGCCCCGACTCTGATGCAGGGGAGTCGGACTCTACCGCTAGCTCCGAAAGCACTGAATCCCCCAAGAAGTAGTCGTGGCGGAGGCTCGCCGCCGCTCACCTGAAGGACGCATGTCCTTAGGTCAGCACCTTGTTGAACTGCGCAAACGTTTGGGCATCATTGGCATTTCCGTGGTGGTTGCAGCGGTTGCCGGTTGGTTCCTCGCCGACCCCGTCTGGTCCGCACTCAGTGAACCTGTCCTGGAAATCGCGAGTGAGCGAAACCGCAACGCGGACATCAACTACACCTCGGTCACCGAGGCTTTTGACACAAAAGTGGCCATCGCTCTGGTGTTGGGGATTGTGATTGCAGCGCCCGTATGGCTTTACCAAATCTGGTCTTTTTTCGTCCCGGCCCTCATGCGGAAAGAGCGACGCTACGCCCTGGGATTTCTCGGAGCCAGCCTTCCGCTCTTTTTTGCCGGGGTCACGATGGGGTGGTGGATTTTGCCCAATGTCGTATTGCTTCTCACCAGCTTCGCCCCCGAAGAGTCAGCCACTTTGCTCACAGCCAAGGTCTATTTGGACTTCGCCCTAAAGTTTGTTTTAGCCATCGGTGTGGGTTTTGTTTTGCCCGTTTTTCTCGTGCTCTTGAACTTCATTGGAGTGCTCAGCGCGGTGGCAATTATCAAGGGATGGCGTTGGGCCATCGTGGTCATTGCACTGTTCACTGCCTTAGCCACCCCGGCAGCCGATATTGTTTCCATGATCATCCTGGCGATCCCGATGATTGGGCTATATTTTGTGGCCGCGGGAATCGCGTGGATTCACGACAGGCGACAAGCCAAAAAGGCCGCAGCACTTGCGGCGAAGATGTAGGGCGCTATGACTGATATTTCCCCCTCTGAGAGCTACCGGGTTGCCCAATCGAGGACAAAGAACCCCCTGCTGACAAGGTTTCGGGGGATTCAACCCTTTGATTTGGACCCTTTTCAAATCAGTGCGTGTGAATCGGTGGAAGCGGGACGTGGGGTCCTGGTCGCTGCCCCGACGGGTGCCGGAAAAACGATTGTTGCCGAGTTCGCTATTCACGTCGCGATGGCCCAGCCCGATGTGAAGGTTTTTTACACCACCCCCATGAAAGCGCTCTCGAACCAAAAGTTCAGCGAACTTGTCGCCACCTATGGCGCGGACCGGGTGGGCTTGCTGACCGGTGACACCAGCATTAACCCGCGGGCCCAGGTGGTCATCATGACCACGGAAGTGTTGCGCAACATGCTCTATGCCGGGAGCGAGCTGTTGGAAAACCTCAGCTACGTGGTGATGGATGAAGTCCACTACCTGGCCGACCGCTTTCGCGGAGCGGTCTGGGAGGAAGTCATTATTCACCTTCCTTCCACCGTTCAGGTCATCTCTTTGAGTGCCACTGTTTCCAACGCCGAAGAGTTTGGGGATTGGCTTCACACGGTTCGCGGTCACACCGACGTCATCGTCAGCGAAGAACGCCCTGTTCCCCTCCATCAACACATGATTTTTTCCCACAAGTTCTTGCCACTTTTTGCTTCCAAGGGCGATCTCACCACGGTGAATCCCGAAGTGATGCAGACCGCCCAAATGTTGGGTCGAGGCGGAAGTCATCGACCCAACACGCGCGGAGCCCCTCGCTATCAGCGCTACGAGGACCAGCGCCACAAGGTCTATCGCTCCGATGTGGTGGAACAGCTGGGGGATGAAGGCCTACTGCCAGCTATTTTCTTCATTTTTTCCCGAAAAGGCTGCGACCAGGCGGTTCACCAGGTCTTGCGGCGAGGAGTAACTCTCACTGAAGAGTATGAGCGGGACCAGATTCTCGATTTTGTCGAGGATCGGTGCGAACGACTCGATGACGATGATCGCAACGTGCTGGGGTACCACGAATGGCTTGATGGAATTCTCCGCGGTGTAGCGGCTCACCATGCCGGAATGTTGCCCATGTTTAAGGAAGTGGTGGAAGAGCTCTTCCGCAGAAAACTTTTGAAAGTTGTCTTTGCCACCGAAACCCTGGCGCTGGGAATCAATATGCCCGCACGCACGGTGGTGCTGGAGAAGCTCGATAAGTTCAATGGCGAAGCCCGCGTTCCGATTACTGCTGGGGAATACACCCAGCTCACCGGACGCGCTGGTCGGCGGGGTATCGACCCGGAGGGCCACTCGGTGGTTATTTGGCAACCGGGAATAAATCCCGAGGCGGTGGCAGCGCTCGCGTCGAGGAGGTCCTACCCGCTAAAATCGAGCTTTTCCCCCACCTACAACATGGCGGTCAACCTGATTGCGCGGTTTGGGGTGGTGCGGACACGAAGCATTTTGGAGTCCTCTTTCGCTCAGTTCCAAGCAGACCGTCACGTCGTGGAACTGGCGCGCAGCGTTCGAAAGAACGAAGAGATTCTCGAAGGCTACGCAGAAGCCTTCAGCTGTCATCTGGGAGATTTTGCCGGATACGCGGCCCTTCGCCGGGAACTCAGCGACAAAGAACGTGAGGGCGGGCACCGGTCCTCGAGGCGGCGGGACTCAGAGGGCGCCTTGAATGAGCTCGAATTGCTGCGCAAGGTTCTCCGCACCCACGCTTGCCACAGCTGCCCCGATCGAGAAGCACACGCAAGATGGGCGACGAGGTGGTGGAAACTCGAACGCGAGACAGACCGCACCAGGCGTCAAATCCGCAAGCGCACGGGTGCGATTTCCATCGTCTTCGAGCGTGTCATGGCGGTTCTCACGGATGCCGGATACCTTCAGGGCAATGGCGAGGATGTCGAACTCACCACCCACGGCACAACCCTGCGGCGTATTTATGGCGAGCGCGATCTTCTCGTCGCCGAGAGTCTTCGTCGCCAGTTATGGAATGGCTTAGACGCACCCTCGCTTGCGGCCATGGTCGCAGCGATCGTGTATGAACCGCGACGCGATGATGCACCCCTGCACCCGCGGGATATGCCAGGTGGCGCCTTCCCGGACGCTTTGCGCGCGACAATACGGGCTCACCAGAAATTGCGGGACATTGAAGCGGATCACCAGGTGGCGGGAACCAGTGACTTAGCGGCTCACCTGTCGTTGGCTGTCTACCGCTGGGCGTCAGGCAGGCGGCTGGAATCGGTGTTGGATGGCCACGATGTTCAAGCGGGAGATTTTGTCCGCTGGTGTAAACAAATTATTGACGTTCTGGACCAAATCATCACGGTAGGGGTAGGTCCGATCCACGAGGTGGCACTCGATGCCAGGGCCAGGGTGTTCCGAGGCGTCGTGGCGATGAGTAGCGTGGCCTAGGACGTGAGCTATCCGACCCCCGTCTTGGCGTCTCCAAGGGACATTCGAGGTCGCGTCCCCATGCCCCTGGCGATTCCCCTGTCGGTGGTGGCCGGCTGGGTGATGGACATGGGTTTCCCAGACAGGGATTGGTGGCCGCTGGCGCTTGTGGGGGCGGGGCTCATGATTCTCTCGGTCCGGGGCGTTAGCTTCCCAAAGGCTCTCCTGGTCGGCGCTATTGGTGGTTTTACGTTCTATGGCATCCATATTTGGTGGCTGACTGTTTATCTGGGCTTGATTCCCTGGATTGCTCTCGTCCTCTTACAGGTGCTCTTTTTTTCCCTCGGTCTCGGTCTAATTTCTCTTGTCTGGCGCTACAGCTCAGCTCAGTGGACGTCGTTGTGGTCCAGGCTGGTGTTGGTACCAGCACTGGTGGCAGGTGCCTGGCTCACCAGGGAAGCCATCGCCAGCGTGTTCCCGTGGAGTGGATTTGCATGGGCAAGGCTGGCGCAGAGCCAATCGGAGAGTCCACTGGCTCCACTGGTGGCCTGGGTGGGAACCAGCGGTGTGAGCTTTTTACTGGTCTGGTTCGTCGCCTTCGTCATCGCGCTCGCTACGGAGAAGCGAATCGCCACTGACGCCAGCTACACCCTCGGTGTGGCGGGACTTCTCTCTCTCCTCGTGTGGCCCGCATTCCCCATTCAGGAATCGGGGTCTCTTCGCGTTCTCGCCGTCCAAGGAAATGCCGACGCGGGCCTCTATGCCGACTATGACAGAGGTGATAACCTCCGCGATCACTACCTGGTGAATCGTGAACTGTATGGCGAAGTTGTCGACGTGGTGGTGTGGCCAGAAAACGCCTCGGATATCGATCCCCTGCGCTATCCCGAAGCCGCAGCCTTACTCTCCGAAATTTCGCGAGAAATGGACGCACCCATCGTTGTGGGGACTATCACCAAAGACGGTGATGAGACCTACAACAGCATGCTGCTGTGGGAATACGACAGTGCAGTGGGGCTCGGGGTAGCGAGAGACCAGTACGACAAGATCAACCCCGTTCCGTTCGCCGAGTACCTGCCAGAGCGCGATTTTTTCTACCCGCTCGCACCTGCGTTATTCTCGATGATTCCCAGGGATTACTCCTTTGGCACCAGGGACACTGTCTTTAGCGTGGATGGCGCTATCGCGGGTGTTGCGATTTGTTTCGACATCGTGGATGACGAAATTCTGTGGCAAATGATGGGGGAGGGGGCGGACATTATTTTTGCCCCCACGAATAACGCTGACTTCGGGAGAACGGACCAAAGCGTCCAACAACTCGCGATCGCAAGACTGCGTGCCATCGAAACCGGGCGGAGCGTGGTCAACATTTCCACGGTGGGAACCAGCGCCATCATCGACCCCACCGGGGCCGAACTGGATCGACTTAGCGTGTACACCGAAGGCTTCATGATCCAGGAAGTCCCCCTTTCTGAGACCGTCACACCCGCGACGGCGCTGGGCAGAAATCTGGAGACTTTCCTGGTTGCCTTCACTTTTGGGGGTCTCTTCGTCGCGCTTTTTTCACACCTGGGACGCACGAGGCGGGAAGAACTCGTTTCACGGCCTTAGCGAGAGCCGGGTCCGGAGCTCCACCGCCACATCAGCGCGGTCGGTGACGATCCCGCTCACGCCCATGGCCCACAAACGCTCCATCTGGCGGGGGTCATTGATCGTCCACACGTGAACCTCCAGGCCCTTTCGTTTACTGAGTCCGATGAGGTTTGGTGTCACCAGGGCAAGCCCCCGGTGACTAGGGGGTATCTGCAAAGCCACGATGCCCTCTGGCACCTTCCAGAGGCTCAACGGAAGACCCAGGGCGCTGATCGCACGCCCGGCAAGAATATGACCGGTGGTGGCGCTCGAGGCAACAGAACCAAGCCCCCGAACCGCTTCCGCCCGCGAAAATTCATCGAAAGAAGCCACCAAGACACGGTGGTGGCTTTGGGTGCGAGTGATTGTTTCCACAAAAGCCTCCACCACGCTGGGAGCCTTGAGATCAATATTGAACCTGGCTTCGGGGAATTCCTCCAGGGCCTGCTCCAGAGTGGGAAATCCTTGACCGTGACCTAAGTCTATTGCGGCGAGTTCGCTGGCACTGAGGTCACTAACAAAGCCTGAAATCCCCGCCACGCGCTCAAGGTCTGCATCGTGGGCGATGATGACCTTGCCATCTTTACTCAGATGTACATCGGTTTCGAGAATGTCTGCGCCCGCATCCAGGGCTGCGCCAAACGCACCGAGGGTGTTTTCCGCATGATCAAGAGCCAAACCTCGATGGGCGATGACGCGCGGGGGAGCGCCGTCTAAAAATGCCACTCAAGCCCCTCTGTTCGTGTCCGGCAAGTATAAACAAGGAAATCGGCGGGTCTGGGTAGGCTTTCGGGATGACAACTCCCCTTCATGCAGACCAACTCTCCGGTGCCCGTGTTCTTGTGACCGGGTCGTCCCGAGGAATAGGTGCGAAAACCGCACAATATTTGTCCCAGTCCGGCGCATCGGTTGTCATCAATTACCGCAATAAGGCACAGCGAGCGGAAAAACTCGTCTCGGAGATTGAAGCCGCCGGGGGTAAAGCACTCGCCATCGGTGCTGACCTCACGAATCCCCTCGAAGTCGCACGGCTCGTCATACAGATTAAGGAAACCTGGGGCGGGCTCGACATTCTCATCTTGAACGCCTCGGGTGGAATGGAAGCCGACATGGGCGAGGATTACGCGATGAAACTCAATCGCGACGCCCAAGTCGGTATGCTCACGAGCGTTTTGCCACTGATGGAACCAGGATCCCGGGTGGTGTTTGTCACTAGCCACCAAGCACACTTCATCCGCGAAGCCGACACGATGGCGGAGTATGTCCCCGTCGCACTTTCCAAACGTGCCGGCGAGGACGCTCTCCGCGGCATGATCGATGACATGACCCGCCGGGGTATCGATTTCGTGGTGGTATCTGGCGACATGATCGAGGGGACCGTGACCGCAACCCTGCTAAACCGTGCAAATCCTGGTGTCCTCGAGCAGCGCAAAGAGCAGGTGGGCAAGCTCTACAACGTGGATGAATTCGCCGCAGAAGTAGCACTGGCGTGCGTGGATGACATCCCTGGAGACCACACCCGCCTGGTGGGTGACACCTCCAGCTTCACCGCCTAGTCCTCATGGCGCCTGCAGATCGCCTGCGACTCACGAGCCGCATCGTGGTGATGGACCCCGAAGGCAGTGTTTTGTTGTTCAACACCGCGGCACCCGATTCAAGCGGGTTTAGTCGCTGGATTACACCCGGTGGCGGCGTCGACCCGGGAGAAACCCATCTGGTGGCTGCCGAGCGTGAGCTTTTTGAAGAAACCGGTCAAAAACGAACAATTGGCCCGGAGCCTGTCTGGACCTATCACTTTGACGTCGCGTGGGACCAAGCTGACCACAATCGTGGGTATGCCGAATACTTTTTGATCCAGGCCGAACGTTTCGAGCCGATTTCAACCTTCTGGACGCCAGAGGAGCACGTTGATGTCACAGGATGGCACTGGTTCAGTGTGGAAGAGCTCGAATCAGGTGCCGACCCCTATGAACCTTTGTATTTGCCCACACTCATTCGGGACTGCCACAAACTTCTCTAGTGTCCGATAATCTATATTATGTCAGATTATCGAAGTGGGGACGGCGAAGTAATCCCTCCCCCTTAGAGCCGGGCCTCTATTGAATCAAGAATGATCCCCAGTCCTACCTGAAAGCCATCGGAAAACGCGAACCCTCCGGCCTCGCGCAATGCCGCCACATTCTCAGCGAGAAACGGGTATTCCGACTCGTCGAGCGTGAGTGAGGCCGCATAATCCATCTCTGCCCCCTCTTTCATTTCAAAGGGCATGGAGGTCTCTGAGAGCACAAACCCATACACAAAAGCGTCCAGGGTGGCGAAGGCCTGCGACGCGAACAGCGGTTCACACCCAGCCCTCACAAGGTGCCCCAAGACGCTGTTGTGGTGTTTGAGCAAAGCGGGCCCGGGGATCGGGCGAGACTCGATCATTCCCAAACCCCAGGGGTGTGCAACAAGCACCCGTCTCGTCGAGCTCGCCCGAAACTCTAGGGCCGACCGCCACTGCGTTGACTCATCGGGTATCTCAATTTGCGAGAACACGAAGTCCGACAATTCGTCGAGCAGTTCTTCCTTGTTGGAGAGATAGTGGTACAGAGACATAGCCTCCACCCCCAGCTCCGCTCCCACATTTCTCATACTGACTCGGGCCAGCCCGCTTCGATCAGCAAGCCCAGCGGCTGCAGCAATAATTTCTCTCGGGATAATCGGGG